>Ga0209269_1000303_pt1 | contig 53678 bp, 45 predicted proteins | sample MTBAKMMethaMetaG_FD_187455 | JGI IMG/M metagenome (GOLD analysis project Ga0209269, IMG submission 187455) | Enrichment culture microbial communities from Arthur Kill intertidal strait, New Jersey, USA, that are MTBE-degrading - MTBE-AKM (Arthur... | ecosystem: Environmental > Aquatic > Marine >... | reverse complement strand
CGTCTGCCAGGAGAAGGTCCCCTCTGCTGTAGTATTCAATGCTCAGCTGGTCATGGTGTGCCATGTCACGGTTGCTGTTGGTCTGCACATTGAAGGTGACCAGCGACAACCAGTCCGCATCTTCTTCCCAGTTTTCCCTGAAGACCTGGTAGATGGCGTCCCCGTCAAGGCGACTGGTCCACCCGGGCGAGTCGGGGCTGATGCTGTTGTAATTTCCACAGACGCAGAAGAGAAGTTTGGTCGGTGCGAGGTCGTTCTCCTTGGAATAGGCGAGAAGAGTGTTCCCCCGGGTCTGGTCGAGGTATCTGAGCACCTCACTTTTCTCCTGTTCATTCAGGAGATTGAGAATACCCGGGTGGTAGGTTTCAAGCGTATTGCCCCCTGTCACATAATTGTTCATGTACCCGTTGGGCAAGGTCTCCCAGAGTTCAGAGGTGACAATCTTTTTTGCCACCGGATAGTCTTCGAGGATATTTCTGTCATAGTAATAGCTGTATACCTGGAACCACCAGAGAAGATCATCGTTCACATAGGTCTTATATGCCCCGAGCAGGTTCTTTCCGGATTCTTCATCAAATCCAAAGGAGATGAGGGACCTGCCGTAGGTGTGAAGTTCGTCATGTACGAAGAGATAATCAGTCCCGGCGCGGGTCCAGTCACCGGGACCCGATTTCAGCGGTAGCTTGTTTGGATTGGTGTAATCCTCGAGGGCAAGCCCTGCTATCGCGACACTTGGATAGGCCTGTCCATGGTGGTCAGCAAACGAGATATAGGTCTTTTTTGTTCCGTCACCATTCAGGTCGCGATAGGCGCTGTCTGCAAGAACCGCAAGTTTATCGCGGATGATGTTCTCGTCTGACGAGGTCAGCCCCGGCTGTATCCAGTCATAGGCAAGTGCATACCCTCTCAGTGCGTCTGCCTTGTCCATGTTATAGGGTACGTCCCCCACATCAAGGTTGAGAAGTGCCTGGCGTGCTTTGTCAAAGTATTTCTGTTCGTTCGTTATCTGGTAGGCGAGGGCGAGATCACTGGCAAATCCGCTGCGGTAGGATACCCGGTTGTAAGTTGCCCAGTTCGGGTTTGAAAAATCGCGTGAGAGCGATGCATCTGCTGATCGGAAAATGGCCGCCTTCCAGGTGCTCCATGGCGCAGATGTGCCGTACTGGTAGCCGGGAACCTCGCTAATGTCCGAAAACAACAGGTTTGGATGCGATGCTGCCGATGAGAGTGAGCAGCACATAACCAGTGATATGAGGACGGTGACAACAAAATACTTTTTTGAAATGATGAAGGAGACCATGTGCATTATTCTCTTTATGCTCTCCTTCATTCATTCATCACATAATAAGGTATTTCAGGGGCGGGTTGGGGTAAAATGTGGATCACATTAATATGGTTCAATACTACATGAGGTATCATGCCACGAGGAAGGGAGAGCAATGGATACCAGCAGGTTGCATTCGTGTGGTGAAATAAAAGCGTGAGGATCAATTACTGAAATAACAATAGCACTATAAAAAAGGTGATTATGGGATTAAAGGGCTCAAATTGGTTGGATCCAAAGGCATATTTTGAGCGGATTTATGCATATTATGCCAAAGACCGGGCCTTCTTTACCTTGCTGCTTTTTCTTATTGCAGTACTCGTAATCGGATACCTTATTCCTGCATTATACTTTGGCCGTCCTTTTGGAACTGATACGTATACCCATATTTTCCATGCACAGGAGATGTATGCGACGGATTCCCTCTTCGATTTTTATGAAGAACTGGGCAAAAAGGTGCTCAATCCCGATCTCGAGGACAACCTCTTTAACTATCCCTTTGGTGCATGGCTGTTTATTGCGGTTCTTTCAAAAGTTATCAATCTCGAGCCTGATTATACCGCATATCTATTCAGTGTGTTGTTCCTGGGAATTGTTGCAATATCCTATTTCATCTATGCAGGACTGTTTCTCGAGACGAAATCGCAGAAATTATTCGCTGTTTTGTTTTTATTTTCCATGCCAAATGTTGTGCTGTCGGTGAACAATTACCGCCCGTCAACATTTGTTCTTCCGTTCTTGTTGTTTGCCATATACGCCTCATATTCCGAAGATATCACAATAAAGAATATGTTTCTGATGATAATTGCCGTGTTGTTAATTGCGCTGACTCATACGGGGACTCTTATTTATCTCATGATATTTGCCATCGGTTTTTTCTGGATTTATTCCTTCTTTGCAAGAAAATTTTCACGTCCTCTGTTTGTATTGGCCTCAAGCACGTTTCTTTTCTTCTGGATTGCGGTAAAACTGTTTCCTCATCTCTACCAACAGTATGCAACAAAAGCGACACTCTTTTTGACCCCGGGCAATTTCCTATCAGATAAATTCCATATCTTTTTCGCCGATGAACTGAGTAGAGCGCTGTACGAGAATCTCTTCGTTCATCACCAGTTTATTTATGTGATAATCTGGTCCGCATGTGTCTTTGCTATGGGGAGTGCGCTCGTTTTTGTGGGGGAACAGGTATATACCCAGTATACCCGACTTGTGAGTGAGAAAAACCACGCAATTGTTCCCTTGACGGGCATGTCTCATTCATTTATCACAACCCCATTCTGGATAGGGCCGATACATGCAATTCTTGGCGTCATAGGATTTTTCCGGCTTGATATGAAGGGCAAATGTTTTGCCGTCACTGTTCTTCTGACGACGGTTGCACCGGCAATAATGCAGGCTTCGGAAGGATTGGACACTGCTACCGGTGCACTCAGGGAAATATCCTATCTCTACCTGATTATTCCGGTTGTTGCTGTTCTGGGACTCTGGTATATCATCCAGTTCGTAAAGGCAAAGGTGAAAAACAGCAGGGCAGTCATCACCCTCATCTATATCGGGCTCTTTTCTATGATCATTGTCACACCGGTGATTGGTAATGGATACTATCTGCCTTCTATTTCGGGTGAAGATTATATCATTGAGGGAATGCAGTGGCTTTCAGGAACGGGCACGCCAAATGAAAAAGCCGTAGGATATGGATACCGCACAGTTCCGGTGTACACCGGAAAGATGGATGCCTCATATGGCCGTGCTTCCGGTACACAGACCCGCACTTTTATCCAACTGTTAAACGGCATATACTTCGAGAAAACAGGAAATCAGGCAGGTGATCTCTATTCATTGTTCGGTGCCAAGTACGTGTTGATTTCTGACAAACTGGTGCAAAATCTCAACAATGAGAATGAGGTAGTTATCGATTCAAGAAGGGACCTTGATAAAATCTTTTCAAGCAGGGATTTCGGGATATATGCCTTCAGTTATCAATCGGGCAGTCTTGCAGACAGTTTATACACTGATGATCAGGTATCTATTGCCAACGTTGGATCCAATATCGAAATCAGAACAAAAACCTATAAGGTGGTAATGGATCGGGAAACACCAAAAATAAAGTATATCGGCACGAATACGCAAAATCTGCTTCAGGAAGGCACGATGTACGACAGTGCCCGGTTGACCTGGCTGGGAAATAGTGATGATCTGGAGGCTTATAGCTTCTCTGATGAGACGTTCACCCGGGAAGGAATTGATAACAAGCTTATTTATCGGACAGTCCTGAAAGATGGTCGTGGGATAGACAACTGGTCAACGGTTACTATCGTGTATACATTCCTGCCTGAAATGATCGAAAGGGAATTTATAATTTCGAATGACCGGCTCTCAACAACTGATTCACCCATAATGAGAGTATATTTCTCCACGAATCTTTTTATGCCCGCATCCACTTTCGTCCTGAAGAAATCCTTTACCAGAGTTGAAAAGGACATATACCCTTCAGAAGACACTGTACATCTCAATGATGTCTATGAGGAATTCTATATTGCCGGCGGTGATTCTGGAATATACATCAAATATGGCAACACCGCTCCTAACCCTCAATATGTCACCTATAAGGGTTCGACGGCATACAATTACTGTGCCTTTAGTATCAGTAATTTTGAAACCATTCAGCCAGGTGCGTCTCTTCATATCACGCAGTACCTATCCGTGGGGAACGAAGATCTTGCAAAACGACACATCCTGAATGACAACCGGATATCATTGCATCCCTATCCTGATGGGATTATTCCATTGATCCTCTGCGGTTATGACTACAGCGGCAGTCCCCTGAAATACGGGAGGATTGGTACCTTTACCATAGGGGGCAACAGTGTGGAATATACGGACGTCTCAGGTGCTTTACGGACCCGAAGTACCCTTGAAAAAGTGTTCAATGATGGAGAGAAAGGTATTCCGTATACAATCTCCATTGGAGTGTCACCCCCCTATGAAAATATCCTGTTCTGGGAAGGATTGCGCCATCCCCAGATGGCACAGTATCACGGAGAACCAACGGGGACGGTTCTTCTTCCCGAATCAGAACCACGAACGGACATGTTGTCAGGCCGAAAAACCCAGGAGGAGTTCTTTGGCGACTGGAAAAATGTGATCAGGAGTGCTGCTGCAAACGCTGACATGGCGCTGTTCATGATGCGGCCTCTAGAGGCGGAAGACCCAATTTATGCACAGGATTTTTTAAAAATTCTCGCGAACGCCGAGGCGTACGGCCTCACTCTTATCCATCCCGGACCTATAGCAGATCATTTCAGAAACATGCAACAGATTGCCTTCAATTCATCCTTTGAGATGGATGAAGCTACAATTTTTGTGACGAATAATAATAATGTGCGGGTAGAGGGTGTGACGTTTGCCGTAAAAATGCCGGTACTTGACGAGGATGCCTATGTTGCGGACAATGGTGAAATAAAAAGGACGACCCGGTATATCGATCAAAATACCCTTTACATCTCAACCGACCTCGAGCCACATCAGTCGAAAACTATCTTTGTCAGGCCCGGTCTTGCAAAGAAACAGCTCTTGGTTGAAATACCGGATTCTCCCAAAGAAGGGACCGTAATGATTGTTGTACGTGACGTCGAGGGGCAACCGATGAACAACGCCCAGATCATGATCGATGGAACGCCCTATATTACAAACGAATATGGCAATGTTTCCATGGATCTGAGAAGGGGCCCCCATGAGTTGACCGTGGAAAAGGCAGGTTATCAAAAAGAAATTTGCACTATTGATGTGAAGGGTTACTTTTCCTTCTTTGAAGATACGGCGGAATCAGTTTTTCCCCGTAATGAAACCAGAACAGAAGACCTATAGAACATCTACATTTTTTATTCAGGACAATATACAGCGAATCATGATGGTGAATTCAGGCCCCCTGCTTTACAGATTATTCGGGCCATCAGGATTTGTATAACCGCATGCCACTGACCATCAGTATTGGAATAACACCCCGTTGCAGTTGCTGATGTGAGGCACATATTTACCAGGCAGGATAGGTGCTGCAATGTAACGCATAGTAATTCTCCTTAAGATCAGCATACCCGGTGTGTGGGGTAGCACTGGCACAAAGGTATGCCAAGTGGCATCTCCAGCCATACGTGAAGATCATGGGGGTTCCTGCATTCGTTTTGCAAATGCTCCATTTGGAACGGGCAACAGGTCCGACATGAGTAGCTCTCTGAAAAAGAACCATTTGATCTCTCCCTTCCTCCGACCCCTGTTGCTGAATTCTGCTATTTCCGGGCATTCGGGATATTTTCAAAATAGGAATAAAACCTTCCTGTCCGCTTTTTCATGGAGTGATAATATCAGACATCATCCCTGGTCATATTTCTGATGAGTCCTTTCCCAGATGTTATACCATACAAGGGGAAAAATCAGGTGCTAAAGTTCAATCCAGAAATGGACTGATTCCGTGTTAAAATTTTTGGTATTGGTGAGGAGCACCTCAATCTTTGCAGGAGATGAGACATTTTCAGTCAGTTCCAGACTTTCATTTTTTACATAGCGCTCATTGTTATGTAACCGGATTTGGTCCGTTGTCACTAATACATCGTTTAAAAAAATCTGAATCTCATAATCAGTGGCTTCTTTTTCAGAACAGATGACTCCGTAGGTAAAGAGTATTGTATCATCCTCAGTCTGATCCTGATATGATTCGGGAATAATATAAAGGGCTGAATGCTGTTTTTCGGTGAAAATAAACATGTATCCTGCTATCACACATGCGATCGCTATCGCAATGATCGCTGCAATTTTTATTATTGGACCAAATTCAGTACTTTCACTCGCACTATCCATATCCATTCTGATATGATTGTTCAATGTTGATTAAATATGCAGTTGGCAGCGATACGATGCTCCCAACGAAAAATATCGTCCATATATCGGAATCCGGCCGCATCCTCCTGCGAAATCAAATGTTGCCCCATTCAACCACCTTTATGCACCCCGGCATAATCTCTCCCGCCAGCGGCTGACCTTTAAATCGGGGACCTCTTCACCGATACATCAACCCTGAAAGTACCGGATTTACGTTCGGAAACTGAAATTGATTTAGATGCCGGAACAAAAAACATGAAAAAAAGATGCATGTACGGATATATTATCTAAAGGACGGTAATATATCCTATTTTAGTTTTAACGTCAATACCTTCGTCATTTATCACTTTCAGGATTACCGTATATGTGCCTTTTTTTGCGAAAGTGTGCACCGCGTTCTGTTTCGTTGAGGTTTTCCCATCCCCAAAATACCATACCCATGACGTGGGACTGCCCACGCTTTGATCGGTGAATGTTACCTTTAATGGTGCCGAGCCGCTGACTTTATCGGCGGTGAAGGCTGCAACCAGGGTCGTGGTTTCAGACGGGACGGGATCCTGCGCAGCAGTTACTGATATGTAGCCTGTTTTTATTTCGGAATCAGATCCGTTGGAATTTGTTACTTTCAGGGTAACGGTGTATGTGCCGGGTTCGGAGTAAATGTGTTTCGGGTTTTGTGCCAATGTAGATGTCCCGTCACCAAAGTTCCAGGACCATGATTGCGGACTGCCGGCACTTTCATCCGTGAAGGTAACCTCCAGCGGTGCCATGCCTGATACTACATTTGCACTAAATGCTGCAACCGGCGCTGCTGATGCAACGGTTGTACCTACGGTTATGTAACCGGTTTTTGTTTCGGTATCCGCACCACTCTCACCCGTTGCGCTCAGTGTCACGGTATACATACCCGGCTCTGTATAGGTATGTGCCGGATTTTTCTCGGCAGACGTTACTCCATCTCCAAAGTCCCATGAAAAGGAGACTGCATTTGTACTGGCATCAGTAAACTGGACAGACAAAGGTGCAACCCCTGTCGTTGGACTGGCACTGAATTGTGCTTCGGGAACGGTTGGAACCGGCATTGCCACTCCGGAAGTGAGGAAGGTGTATTCGTGGCTTCCGGGCACTGTAGTTATGACAATGGCTGATTTGTCTGCAGACAGCTTCCAGCCGGTGTATACTGCGCCATCCTTCAGTACCTTCTCAATATCTGTGGTTAACTGGTAGAGTGAGACCTGACCCGTTGAAGCTGCGTCAACCGCAATGGCTACGGAATTCCCTTCTTTGTTCAGTGAAACACTCTTTGTCCCGGTGCTCGTGATCAGAGGTGCACCATCTTTGTCAAGATATGTCCCTTTGATGAGAGTGTAGCTGTAATCCTGTGATGATACAGCAGTCCGGATAAATGCCATCTCGGCATTTGTTGAGAATGCACCAAAAGCACTGCTCCCCGCCCCTGAATAGATGGTGTCTGCATATGCCGTGGTACTGACCCGTATCGCATTCCCGTTTCCGTTCACAGGTAGCTCCTGTGCGTTCTTCTGTTCTTCGTCCTGGTAGTTTGATGCAAGAACGGTAATACGGTACAGGTCTTCCTCAGGTCCGTCCTTCAGGTAAACAACAGGTGAATACACTTCAGATTCCGATCCATAGCCTGCGATTCTCCCCACATGTTTTGTTACGATCACTTCTGAAGCCGGGGCGGAATAGATGTTCAGGGTTACCTTCTCCCCATAGGGATTTGTTGTGTCCCATGTCAGAGAGTTTGTAGTAACGCGGGTATTGGTTTCATCCTTATAAGGAAGCGATAACCAGTTGTATGCAGTACCGTCAATCTTGAGGGCTCCCTGGACATGGCCGACCACACCGGACTGAGTTGGCGTAATGCTGAGGCTGGTTGGTCGGAACACATTCCGGTACGTCCATTCCTGGCTTCCATCAAACCGGTCGAAGACGATGAAATAATCATCATCCGGATACATTACCGTACGGCTGTAGTCGATTGGTGAGGTAAGTACTTTCTGCGATGACCAGTGATCACCAATCACTTCATCAATGGTTGCGGAGGCAACTATCCCCTCCATCCACGACGTCTGAATCACTCCTTCCACCGTGACAGGGGTGGAAATTCCCGTTGCTCCTCCTTTGTAGACTCCTCTTGCCTGGCTGTCTGCCCAATCGGAAGTTGCAAACGGCGTCCGGGGGTCTTCGATTTGAATAGCGTTGTGGTGGACGCCGTACTGCCCGTAATATTTGTCAAGAACATACTTATTTTCGCCAGCGTCTGCCAGGAGAAGGTCCCCTCTGCTGTAGTATTCAATGCTCAGCTGGTCATGGTGTGCCATGTCACGGTTGCTGGTGGTCTGTGCATTATAGGTGACCAGCGATAACCAGTCTGCATCTTCGTCCCAGTTTTCCCTGAAGACCTGGAAGGTGGCGTCCCCGTCAAGGCGGCTGGTCCACTCGGGTGAGGCTGGGCTGATGCTGTTGTAATTGCCATAGACACAGAAGAGCAGTTTGACCGGTGCGAGGTCGTTCTCGCGGGAATAAGGAAGGAGTTTATTCCCTTTGGTCTGGTCAAGGTATCTGAGCACCTCACCTTTCTCCTGTCCATTCAGGAGATTGAAAATGCCCAAGTGGTAGGTTTCAAGCGTATTGCCCCCCGTCACATAATTGTTCATGTATCCGTTGGGCATGGTCTCCCAGAGTTCGGACGTCATGATCTTTTTGGCCGCCGGATAGTCATCAAGGATATTTCTGTCATAGTGGTTGCTGTATACCTGGAACCACCAGAGAAGATCATCGTTCACATATGCCTTATATGAGCCAAGCAGGTTCTTTCCTGATTCTTCATCAAATCCAAATGAGATGAGGGACCTGCCGTAGGTGTGAAGTTCGTCATGTACGAAGAGATAATCAGTCCCGGCACGGGTCCAGTCACCGGGACCCGATATTAGCGCAATGTTGTTTGGATTGGTGTAATCCTCGAGCGCAAGCCCTGCTATCGCAACACTTGGGTATGCCTGTCCATGGAAGTCGGCAAACGAGATATAGGTCTTTTTTGTTCCGTCACCATTCAGGTCGCGATAGGTGCTGTCTGCAAGAATCGCAAGTTTATCGCGGATGATGTTATCGTCTGACGAGGTCAGCCCTGGCTGTATCCAGTCATAGGCAAGTGCATACCCTCTCAGTGCGTCTGCCTTGTCCATGTTATAGGGTACGTCCCCCACATCAAGGTTGAGAAGTGCCTGGCGTGCTTTGTCAAAGTATTTCTGTTCGTTCGTTATCTGGTAGGCGAGGGCCAGATCACTGGCAAATCCACTCCGATAGGACACCCGGTTGTAGGTTGCCCAGTCCGGATCTGAGAAATCGCGTGAGAGCGATGCATCTGCGGATTTGATAATCACCGAATTCCAGCTGCTCCATGGCTCGGACGAGCTGAACTGGTAGCCAGGAACCTCGTTAATGTCCGAAAACAGCAGGTTTGGATGCGCTGCTGCAGATGCCATTGCCGGTATTGCTATGCCAATTACCATTAGACCAATAATTAACCTGAATAATGGAACCCTTAATTTCACTGTTGGGCTAATATGTCTGAAATTCATTGTCCGGTCCTCATTTTTACAATGACAAACTTGATCCAAGTTTGTTTTTTGATCTTTTTTCTTACGAATGCTGTCCACTCTAATCCCCCCAAAACGGCCTGATAATCTCCCGAGTGTGTTGTTTTGGCTAACATCACGCAGGAATTTGTTCTGCTGTGTTCAGGCTTCCATTGCCTCCTGCCCTATATAAATTTTTATTCTTATGATAGTCAATAGATTCTATCAAATAACATCATCATAAGGAGCTATCATTGATTTAAAGGAAATCCGGCGTTTTCTCCATAAACGGGGAGTTTTCCCCAAAATATCTTAAAAAATTGTCAGGAATGATCGAAAGTTGATTTCATTAATTTTTGGGACACTTCATCCCATGCACCTCTAATATTGTTTTAAAAATGATATGCGTGGCAAAATCAGGTGATAACATATTATTTCACGGAAAATTCCGATTTTTTGAGAAAGATAATTTTCCTACGGTTCAGGGTGCCGCAGACGACCGATAATATATTAATCTATTATGTCAAGAGTGACATAAAATGACGATTGCGGAGATGGTAAATCCTCTCAACCTTATGATTGCAGTTTTTTTTGTTGTACCATTCATTGCAACAATCGTAGTGATGCCCTCCGTAATCCAGCGGTTCAAAGAGAAAAATATTGTTGCCAAAGATATGTACAAAGTAAATTATCCCGAAATTGCGGTAAATGGTGGGTTGATAATAATTCTTGTGTCCTTGCTGTCCCTCTCGGTTATTTCCCTGTTCTATTCTGCCTACATTCTCCCGGCCAATTATGTGATAATTACGGTTATTACGCTTTTTGCCCTGTTTGGAATTCTTGATGATATGATAAATATCGGACGCCCGGCCAAACTTATTCTTCTGTATTATTGCTCATATTCTCTGATCTCGTATGTAACAGCGACTACTATGTATTTCCCGTTTATAGGACCCGTTGACCTGGGCATTTTTTATCTTCAGCTCATTCTTCCTCTGTATGTCCCGGTAGTAGCAAACCTTGTTAATATGCATTCAGGGTTCAATGGTCTGGCGCCGGGTCTTTCTCTGATCGTCCTTATCACGTTAATTCTCAAGACCATGGCAAATACCGGAATTATGGATATGCTCTTTATTGTATGTCTCACCGGGTCTCTTGCGGCGTACTGGTTGTTTGAGAGATATCCCGCCCGGATTTTTTGGGGAAATATTGGGGCATTATCCATTGGTGCGGCAATTGGTGCGACAATAGTTATAGAAGGGTATATCTTCAGTGGTTTTGTGATGCTCATCCCCCACACAGTAAATTTTTTGCTCTATGTATACTGGCGCCTCCGACCCAAGCGATATCCCATCGCCAAGTTCGGAAAAATCCGGGAAGATGGCACCCTTGAAGTGCCAAATCCCCTGACATTAAAGTGGGTATTGCCGTATTTCTTCCCGATGACAGAACGGCAGGGGGTAACAGTAATGTATGCACTGACCGGGATATTCTGTTTTATTGGTTTTCTGATCCCCGGATGAGTGGGGGAAGGGAAAAATATAAATGAAAACAGCTTCTCTCCTGTTATGCTGAGGGGTGGGTTGAATAATTGAAGGTATCGCAATCCTAATTGCAGGAATTCGGGCACTTTTCGGATTTTTCCTCATCCTGTTTATTCCCGGATATGCGATTACATTAATCCTCTATCCTGAAAAAGAAGACATTACTGATGTCAGAAGAATCGGACTGTCGATAGTCCTCAGCATGGGTTCTGTGGTGCTGCTGGTTCTTTTTATCGATGAGGTACTCTCACTCAATACCACTCCGATAAATATTGCCGGTGCAATTCTCGTCTTTTCACTTTTTGCAGCATGCATCTGGAAGGCCGAACGTATCTTTAATGAAAAAATTCAGAAATTTCAGGCTCGTAACATCAACTTTCGGCCAAATATCCTTCTTGGGCGTCTATCCAATTTAGAATTTAGATCAAAGTCCGAAAATAACAGTTTGATGGATAAAAAATTCTGGAAATGGGGAAAAAAGTGATGAACCATGATCTGACGGGACTGATTCCTGAGGACCATACGGTCCGGTTTCACCAGCAGCAGAATATTTCCCGTCTTCTGGATCTATCCCGGTCATTCGCACATGATGCCGGATTTGAGTGGTGCAAAAATCCACCGGTTCAGGATGATACTATCATACTCGAGTCCGGTCACCAGCCGAATTTTTTCCCCTATCCGGGTGTTTGGAAAAAAGTATTTTTATTGGATCATTTTCGCGAACTACTGGATAAAAAAGGGGTTTGTGGAATTGCATTTTTTGGATTTGCAGATCAGAATGCAGCAACTGCCCCATATCTCTATAAAAACCATGTCCCGGCCCTGAACAAAGAAGGTGCGCAAAAAATCGGTTTTACGGTCAAAGGGAAAGAAAAATGGAAGCGTTTTGACACCATAAAAAAACCTCGTCCTGAAGTATGGGACGAGGAGATGCGAAAGATTGAAAATTTATATGCAGGCGTAATGTCGGATCATCCTGAAATCCTGGAAAGTATGTGGAAGAGCTATGAACGTGCGGATGCATTTTCTGATCTGAATGCCTTCATATTTTCCCGAATTTCCGGGGATATTCTTGGATTTGAGGTAAACTTTTTCCGCTACTCCGATATTCAGCGCAACCAAATGTTTTCGGAGGAATGCACTCACATCCTCCGGAACCTTGACTCCTACACGAAAATATTCAACGCGGTAATACAAAAGGAACATCTCCCGTTACGACCGGTCGTTTCAGGAGAGGTCCCGTTTTGGTATCATTGCAACTGTGGGGGCAAGACCCCTCTTCTGATTGATTCTGTCGGGATGTGCAGGGGGAGCTGTCCCATATGCAAAAAAGAGCATGAACTGAGATTTCATGCCGATTTCAGTAATTTTGATGCGTATTCTCGAAATATGAGCCTCACTGCCGTAAGCAGAAATCTGATATTTTCTGAGGCACTTGGCACCCATATTTTCATCTCGGGCACGGGTGGAGGGCTCAGGTACGGTAAAATTTCTGATGCAATCTCCCCGGCAATTGGCTTTCATAAGCCTTTGACCTGTTCCTGGTCTTCAAAGGATTATTATCTTGGCACTATTCATAGAAGTGCGATGAAGGAGCTGCAAACTACGTTTTCCTTCGCCAAGGAAGATCTGCTGGATTTCACGCTGGACGAGCATGTTCGCAGGCTCCGGGAAAAAATGGCAGCAAAGGTCGCGGAAATGGAGACCGATGGTACTGATAAAAAGCTTCTTCGCTTGTATAGAGGAAGACACCTTGGTTCAGCGACAACGGTTGATATGGTTTCCAGGGTATTTTCCGCCGTCCCCTCCATGCTTGATCTGTTCATGAATCTTTCCCGGGAAGAGATTCTGGCGAACTGGCACAAAGCTCTTCGTTGTTCTGTTCCGGAAGAGGAGGACTCATCCTGTTCGATTGCACAGGATATCGTGTACGAAGGAAATGGTCTGTCCGGGTATTCGCCGGATGAAATACCGGTTGTTTACCGGAATCTTTCTGCCATAGGGGTGAAAAAGAAATGACCAAAAGGATGCTTATCGTCAGCCCGCATACGGATGACGGGGAACTTGGGTGCGGGGGTTCCATCGCCCGTTTTATTCGCGAGGGGTATGAGGTACAGTATGTGGCGCTTTCCTGCTGCGAAGAATCAGTGCCTGAAGGATATCCGAAAGATATTCTCCGTACTGAAGTAAAGGCGGCAACGAAGGTACTAGGGATAGACGATCCGATCCTGCTTGAATTCGAAGTCCGGAAATTTCCCCAGTACCGCCAGGAAATTCTTGATGCACTGATTGCATTGAGAAACGAAATCAGGCCTGTAACAGTATTTACCCCGTCTTCTTTTGATACTCACCAGGACCATAAGGTAACCCGTGAAGAGACATTACGTGCCTTCAAACAGTGCACAATCCTTGGCTATGAACAGCCATGGAATAATATAACGTTCAATACCCTTGCATTTGTTTCGTTGCACGAAGAATGCCTTCAGCTGAAAATTGATGCACTGCAGTGCTATGAGACACAGAAGGAGAAATCGTACTTCAGTTCAGACTTTATCCGCGGTCTTGCGCTAACGAGGGGAACCCAGATTGAAGAACGGTATGCAGAAGCCTTTGAGGTGATAAAATGGGTATTGCGGTGACTGATGTTCTGCTGCGATTGGAAGAAATGGTTCCCGCTGCCATATCGTGCTCAGGTACCCGGGAATTCTATGGGGTTCTTCTGTCTTCCCGCTATTTGAAAAGGAGACACCTGTCGAAAGGAGGTGAGGTGTATGAAAATATTGATTGATATCGATCATCCTGCACATGTTCACTTTTTTAAGGGGACCATTCGGGACCTGCTGAATACAGGTCATGAGATGTTGATAGTAACCAGAAACAAGGAAATGACCCTTGATCTTCTGGAAAAATACGGTTTTCATTATATCAATATCGGTGAGCATAAAGCGGGTATGGCAGGCAAAGCCTTCGCGCTCTTGCAGTTTGATTACCGGATATTTCGTATTGCGCGTAAATTCAGGCCGGATCTGCTCGTGGCACTCGGTTCTCCCTATCTTGCCCATGTATCAAAGGTGATACGAAAACCGTACATCTCATTCTGGGATACCGAAGATGCGAATTTGATCATCAAACTCACATCGCCGTTCACCGACACCATTTGTACTCCGTCCTGTTTTCTCAGGGATTTTGGCGAACGACAGGTGCGGTTTGAAGGGTACAAGGAACTCGCCTATCTGCACCCGGAGGAGTTTTCGCCGGACGCATCTGTTCTGGATGAACTGAAACTGACAGTGGATGACAGATTTATTATCGTACGGTTTATCTCCTGGGCGGCGTCGCATGATGTCGGACTGAAAGGGATGAAAAACCCGGTCGAAGTTGTGAAAACACTGGAACAATACGGACAGGTGTTCATAAGTTCAGAGAGGCCTCCCGAACCTGTTCTCGAGAAGTATCTTCTCCATATCTCCCCCGAAAAATTTCATTCTCTGTTGGCCTATGCCTCGTTATACATCGGAGAAGGAGGGACAATAACTACTGAAGCCGCAGTATTAGGGACGCCTGCGATTCATATTGAAGCAAATGCGAACGGAGAGGCCACGGGAACCACCAGCGGCAACTTCCTGGAACTCCGGGATAAGTATGGGTTGATGTACTTTTATCCCGACCAAGATGCTGCTCTTGAAAAAGCGGTTCAGATCCTTGAAGATCCCCATTCAAAAAGGGAATGGCAGCAAAAAAAAGAACGCCTCCTTGCAGACAAAATTAATGTTTCGGCATGGATGACCGATTTCATCGCGAACTACCCGGAAAGCTGCCACAACTATCAGAATGAAAGGGACAGCCAATAATGATCTCATTTGTCTGTACTACCGACGACCCGGTATCCCGGTACGGCATTGATCATTTCATCCGTACCAGCGGACTATCCGTCCTGCCACCCGGGACGACGGATGCCGGGATATGTGTCGGGTACCAGGCAAAGGGGTATGGCCGTTTTTCAGTCGCCATTGCTCAAAATGCAGCAATTGAGGTGCACGCAGGAACCATTGCAACACGAAATCAGGAATATCCCCTGTTCCAGGTACCGGTTGATACCCATGACAGCGGAAACCGGTGTATGGCAGAATTCCGGTCAGGGAGCAGGAAATACCCCTGCATCTCCGGTTCTGGATCAGGAATATCCATTGGATTTGATATCTTCAGATTGACGGGTTCTCTCTTGTCCGGCCATCTGGATGCAACAGGAACCACCCCTGATGGTGAACAGCATACGCCCCTGGTTTCAACACCACTCGTTGATTTCTATGAAGATGTCCTCTTCCGTGCTCTCCTTACGGGATGCGGTGAAATCGGTATGCCCCTCATCAGGAAATCCCACTGGCCCTCCGGGAAGAAATTCGCGGTCTGCCTCACACATGACGTGGACGAATGTACCAAGACTTATCAATGGGTAACCCGTCCCCTCAGATATTTGAGAAGGGGGGATATCCCTGGACTAAAAAATCAGGTGAAATCCTTCTCGCGGAGGATGAGCGGGCATGAACCATACTGGACGTTTGAAGATATCATGCAAAAGGAAAAAAATCTGGGGGTTTGTTCGACCTACTTCTTCCTGAAGGAATCCGGGGAAAGGAGCCTGTTGAAACCTGCGTCCTGGCATTTATATGGACGGTGCCATTCACTCAGAAAACCACGTGTCATCGAATTAATCAGGAAGCTCGCCGAAGAGGGGCACGAAGTCGGCGTGCACGGGTCCACATTTTCCTTTGAGAACCCCGCACTGCTCAATGCCGAGAAGACAGAATTAGAAGAACTGCTGGGTACGGAGGTCACCGGAATCCGGCAGCACCGGCTGAACCTGACAATCCCCGATACCTGGTTCTATCAGTCGAATGCCGGATTTTTATATGACACCTCCCTTGGATACAAGGCGGCCGATGGCACAGGCTTTCGATGGGGCACCTGTTTTCCCTTTCATCCAAGGGGAGAAGAAGGAGAACTTCCGCTTCTGGAAATCCCCCTCTCTCTTATGGACATCACGCTCCGGGATGGGACGGATGGATGGGACACCTGCAGCACCATGATTGAACAGGTCAGAAATGTGGGCGGGGTCCTGACGCTGCTCTGGCACCCTGCAGTGTTTAACCCCCTGGAATACCCCGGCCTCGGGGGATGGTACTGGAAAATTATTAAGGCATGCAAAGAATATGATGCATGGGTGACCACCGGCCAGCACATTGCTTCGTGGTGGCAGGCGCGTGAAGCGACGGCATATGACTATCTGTATGATGATGGCAAATTGTCCGTCTCCTGCAACGGCAGCGCTGCCACTTCTTTCGATGTGTATGTTCCCAAATCCTGCTCAGCAGAACTGACTTCGGGAAATGCAGCGCTATCCGGAGGTGAAGATGGGCATTATGTACTCTCTCCCGATACCGGGAATATACCCCCGGGAATGGTGGTGGAATTGCGATGGATGTGAAATTGTGCAGGGTGGAGGAGGAGAAGGCCGACGAATGGAACAGAATAGTCGATGCATCGCCTCATGGTACGATATTTCATACGTGGAACTGGGTGAAGATTGCCGGGAAACATAGTGGATGCACCCTGCACCCTCTCATAGGGTATGTCAAGAACGAACCGGTGGGCCTGATTCCCCTTTTCCATCGGAAAAAATTTGGAATAAACTTTGTCCTGTCTCCGCCGCCTCACTTGGCTCTCCTTTATCTGGGACCGGTTCTTCTGTTTGATAGTATTGAGCTGCAAAGCAAAAGAGAGAGGATATATTCTTCTTTTCTGCAGTGCGTAAATGATTACATTCAGCAGGAACTGAAAGGACAGTACGTGCAAATCTTTCTGCCGCCAAAACTATCTGATCCGCGCCCCTTCACCTGGTCCGGGTATACCGTTAAACCGGAATATAATTACGTGAGTGATTTGAGTCCGGGTGCTGAAGAGCTCTACCAAAGACTTCCAAAAAAGAAGCGGCAGGATATCAACCGGGCCCAGAGGCGTGGAATTACGGTTGATATGGGCGGTAAAGAAGAGTTAAATGCTATATATGATCTGATGGTGAGGCGTTACAATGAACAGGGGCGTTTTGTACAGGTTCCGAAGGAATATTTATCTGAAATCCATGACACATACCCCGATCATCTGAAGGTATTTGTAACAAAATATGACGGGGAAATTGTCACCGGACTGATAAATATTCAGTATAAGGATTCCTTGTTCAGCTGGATTGGAAATCCTAAACCATTGGAGCCCATATCCCCCTCTCCAAATGAACTTATCCAGTGGAAGGAAATTCAATATTGCTGTGAGCAGGGATTGACCCGGTATGTTACGATGGGTGCTGCCGGAAATCAACGTCTGCATACCTATTACTCGTCAAAATTCAACCCTGACCTGGATGTAAGGTTTTCAGCGAAAAAAAGCTCTCCTTTTGTGGGGGGTATCGAGTCAATCTTTAGTAATGTCTATAAACCTTTGTTAGCCTCATGGAGGCGACATGGACCATCCAGATAAAATATTTATATCATTGATGCATGTCCTATTTGTCAGCGTAAAATTGCTGGATATGGATTTTTATCATGAATGCAGTTGTACCTACGAGTTTCGGTGACCATATCGGTCTTGCAGTTGTACGCTCACTGGGGAAGAACAACGTTCCAATGACGGTCATATCAAATGACAGGAATGCACTCCCATTTTATTCCAGATACTGTTCACGGAAAATTGTAACAGAATATGATGATGAATTTCTTTCGGGATTGACCGAAGATGACTTAATAATGCCAAATGGGGGAGAGGACATCCTTTTTTTTGCAAAAAATGCTCCATTGTATGATTATAATCTTGCCTTTCCCGATAGTTCAACCCTTGAGGCAGTTGTCGATAAATCTCAGCTGATGCAATTTGCCATCACCCATACAATCCCCATTCCAGATACGTTTTTTGTCAACAGTCCTGATGATCTTCACGACATCCACGATAGATTGAAATTTCCGGCAATTATTAAACCTACCCTGGAAAAATCTGGACGAGGAATTGTACGAGTTGAAAGTCCGGACATGATAGAGGAAATGTACACTCATACCCTGAATCAGTTTGGTCCTTCGATCATACAGGAATATATCCCATTTAAAAAACGATATTCTGTTGCAACACTGATTAGCAAAGATTATGAAATCCAGAGTATCTGCATCATTCAGGACAACAGGATATATCCATTGAATACCGGAACCAGCTGTTTTGTCGAGACGGTCCATAACAGTGAAATTTTGGACCTGACATTTGCTATCCTGAAATCTTTGAGGATATGGGGTATGACGGAACTTGAGTTTATTATCGATGAACGTGATGGGAAACCAAAATTCCTGGAAATTAATCCTCGCTTCTGGGGTTCGATTCAGTGTGCAATTTCTGCAGGGGTAGATTTCCCTTTCCTGCTGCAGAAAATGGTAACAGACAATAATAATTCGGTATCCTATGACTATGCATCAGGAGTGACGGGCAGATATCTCTTCCCGAAAGATCTGCTTAATCTGGTGAGTGTTCTTAAGGGTACGTATTCCTTCCCCTACAAGATGAAAACAGTGGCTGATTTTCTCAAATTTTACCCAAATAATACCGATTACATCTTTTCTTTGACAGATATGAAGCCATTTCTTTCATTATTCAAATATTATCTCTTAGAAAAGAAATATTGGAGACGTCCAGGCAATTCTGCAACAACATCTAAATAGTAGTTAATCTCATTGAAGCGTGGGGAGCATGAGATTTAGTATAGGCATTGCTGATAATCATTCTGAAAATGAATGGAATGATTACGTAAAATCGTCACCACATAGTACGGTTTTTCATACTTGGCAATGGCTAAAAATTATGGAAAAGCATACCAATAGCATATTATATCCACTACAGATCTTCAAAGGTTCTTCGCACATAGCGAATTACCCTATTTTCTTCAAGAATAAAGGCTCCTTTCGATATGCATTGTCACCGGCATCCAATGCAGATTCCTTATACCTTGGTCCGGTCCTGCAGGGGTATGAATCATTTACCCAAAAAAAAAAAGAGGACTATTTAGTCGGTATCCAGTCTGCACTTGATCATTTTCTCTTTTCCGAACTAAAATGCAATTTTGTCAGACTTCGCACTGCCCCCGGATTACCTGATTCGAGACCCCTTCTCTGGGCAGGATATAACGTTGAACCAAATTACACCTACAGACTGGATTTGAGCAGTGGTCTGGAAGAGATCTGGAGACAGCTCCATAAGACGATTCGAACGAATATCAACTCTGCTCAGGCAAAAGGGATTGTAATAGAGAAGGGGAATCAATCAGATCTCCTATTCATCGAGTCTGAAATTAAAAGACGATTTAGTGCACAGGAGATCAACAAAACGGATCATTCTGCATTATTATGTGATATTTTTCATGAATTCAATGGTCACAATTTGGAGATTGTTGTGGCAAAGTATGAAGGGAAAGCGGTGAGCGGCATTATTCATCTTTGCTATAATGGCATAGTATATCAATGGGTAGGAGTGCCCAAATCTAAGATCGCTGGTCTCTCGCCAAATGAATTGCTGGTCTGGGAAAGCATAAGATCCGCCCATAAAAAAGGGCATAGCTATTATGAATTCATGGATGGAGGCATTGATCCACGATTGAGAATATTCAAATCGAAATTTAATCCTGATACCTGGATCTGGTATTCTGCAGAGAAATATTCTCATCCGATCTATAAGATGGCCAGAACATTGTCCCAAAAGGTCGGATACACCGTCAGACTATGACGGGCTGAGTGGTGGTTCGGGGTGCTGTTCATATAAAAATATCCAGTTGAAAGAGAGTGAAAACATTGCGATATTGTGAGGTAATAACTAAAAAAACCGGTTTCAGGATCAGAGGGTCTCTTCACAACATTGAAATGAAGGACACACATGGCAGGATAAGGGATAGATCGTACGGATGCAGGGTAAAGATTGCCCATCATGTGAGAATTGGATCCTGGAGGTTCATTGAAAAAATCCATCCAATTCCCATGAATATAGAGGAGGGGTCCAGCATTGAGCCGATGCGTGTACATCCGGTCCATGATTCAAATAATCACTGCATTCACCCTGGATTCCCGACACCCCTCAGATGGAAAACCTGCCAAGGGAAGCGATACAAGGGAGGGAAGGATGCAATCCTTCCCGGCATTACCGGGGTGGCAGGGCCCATTGTCACAACCGGGACTTTGTTTGTGAGGAATGTCGTATCGGGCATCATTACGGATGGTGTTCAGGAGATATCATTCACAAATATCCATGGAGGACTGCATCGTTTGATGCCCCGGTGCATTGCAAAAAAGATGGAAAATATGAAATTCGCGGCATTCGCTCAGGAAAAAGAGGATAGGTAATGGACAGGAATCTGTCATTTTATGCTCTGTTTTATGTTGGTTCACTTCTCCTGCTGAGAATTTGTGGGATCATTGCAAAAATCATTCTTGCACGTGCGATAACTCCCTTTGAATACGGAATAATAATGCTAATCGTGATAACTCTTCCTGCCATCTTCCAACTCGGAACAAATTTTTGTTTTTTTGATATACTGGGTCATGCTGGAGAAGGACGAAAATATTTTGGTTTTTCATTGGTTTACGGAGTCATTACAACATGCCTTGTCGGACTTATCCTTTTTGCATTTCCCGCTCAAATTTGCAATTTTCTGAACATACCTGTTGATATGTGGCCATTCCTCTTTTCCGCATTGATAGTGGTCTTGCTTTCTGTCACGGTAAGTGTGGATATTATGGGATTGGTGCGGGGGGAGAAGAATCATACTTTTGCCGTTGCCATTACCACTGCACCAGGGGTTTTGAGACTTCTGTTAATAATTTTGGTGGTATCGATTCTTGGAATCATGAGTTTTGATGTGATATTCATTTTTTATGCCCTGCCACCTCTCCTCGTCCTTCTAATGATTGCTATCTGGAAGGGGAAGGAAATTATTGGTGCAATTCTACCAATTCAGATCCCTTCCCGAAAAATATTGATTTTTGGTTTTTCTGTATATGTCATTGGAATCTGGGTGACATTATGCCAGAACCTGAATAAAATTGTCATCAGTCACGATCTGGGGATTGAATTTCAGGCATTTTTCGATGTTTCACTCACACTGGCACAGATAATTACGTTTTTTTCATCGGCAATATATATGATATCAGTCCCTGAATCCACCGGTACGGATAATAAATCACTTCTTCTGAATCGTCCGGGGGGACTGGGGGATATTGGCAGACTCCTTTTTGCTATGAGCATGTTTTGCGTGCTCCTCCTTTTCTTCTATGCAGAAGATTTAATCGAACTGCTATTTTCCGCTGATTATGCACCTGCAGGTGATTACATCATTCTCATTGCCATTGGATATGTAGTAATTTTTATTCAACAGTTTATCGCCTATGTGAATGTTTCATTTCATGAAAAATCAACGAAACCATTCGTTCTCATTACAGCCATCAGTTTACTGATATTCCCGTTTTTCAGCCACGTATTGATTGGGTATTTCGGATTTCTGGGAGCATATCTGGCATTTATTATCATCCTGGTGATCTATTGTCTTGCAACAATTTATGTCTCCCAGGATATCGAACCTCTCCGTGTACTCTTTCACCGGGTTGTGTACCTTATGATTTCATCCGCCGCCGTATTTCTCCTGCTCTCTGCAATCGATCTCCCCTTGATTCCCGGTATCGCCGCATCAACAGTACTCTTTTGCGGCATGATTTTTGCGACCCGTTATCTTGACGTTTCCATCTTCAGGGATCTGATCGGCACAACGAAAAAAGAATGAACTTCAGCAGGTGGGGACTGTGCATGACACCGCCGGCATCATTGTAGTGCATTGGCATCGGGCTGTGTCCGATAGGTTAGGAGGGAATACGGGATTAGCGGATAATGAAGATCCGAGGTATGATTTTGAGGCAGCTCCATGGGCGAATGATACCTTTCCAGAAAAATCCCGCGCCTGAACAGTTCTGTTCGTCGTCTTAATGTCTGGTACTTGCGTTGCGCAGTATCCACTGGCATTTGCTTATGTATTGGTATAGATTCGCAGCATCAAGACAACAGAGAACACGGACTCGTCAGGCAATGCCTCAACGCTCTGCACAGACTGGTGTTTCCATAACCATACGACCGCGAATTCTCTGTATAGAGCGGCTTTGGTCTTGTGCACACCAGCAGTGGCACACACATCAGAGCGGGTCCGGGATTGTGATGGTCCGGGCGGCCGGGTCTTCCCGACTATTTCCGAGTGGCGAGTCAGGAGATGAAACCTGAATTCCTGCTGAGACATTCTCATTCATAAATGAGGACAGGACAGATCTTCTGGTTTTGCCTTAATTCAGGAAATTCAGGCACAGGGAACAGATGACTTAAGGGAATTCAAACAGGAAAAGCAACGAATTCATTCAGTAGCAAAAGAATTGGTGAATGAGTCATATGGATAGGATGAACACGACATGAAAGGCAATTTCGCACGATTCGGAGGTAATTTGCGTGTTGAGTATACCTTCAATCACTGGAACAGGATGAAATGAAGGGTATCTGTCTCATTGATGTTGTCCACAACTTTCAGCACTACTCCCGTGCTTATGATCGTATATCATGATGGAAGCATAGTTACGGGAATGAACACCCATGGGATCCGTCATCCCAGGGCCGGTCACGTTGCATAAAGATCCTGATGATGGTGAGACCGGCACTATGTATTATAAGGGGTTGAACAGGAGTGAATTGAAATTAGATGCAACAATATATATTCTGTTAGATTTGTAGAAACTAGCAGTACTCTAGTGCAATTATCAACGGGGAAAAATGGAGAAAAGTCCGATTATTAGCATCACCCCGCAAAAGGCTGCGAAGATATGGGTAATTCTTACGATAGGTATCCTTGCTCTTTTTTTCCTGGCATCATCCCTTACCTACTCGAAAGTTGATGCACTCAGTATCTGGGTTCTGACCTGCATCTCAATGATCTATTTCTCAAAAAAAACCCAACAGTATCTCGATACAAAAAACCGGATTCTTGTAGTGCTTGCCGGAATCGGGATTAGTATATTCAGTTTTTTAAATATCCCCCTCGGCCTTGGCAACCCCCCGTTTTCAATCGGTGAATTCTCTCTGCTGCTTGCAGGAATCAGTATTGTTGTGTTTGGGCTGCTCGGATTCAGAACACTGATTATCCCGTTACTTTTCCCGATAATTGCGGTTCTCGGATTCGAATTCTACGAACTTTTTATTCGTCATGAGGACTGGCTGATTGCCCCCCTTATCCCTCCGACAATCGCTCTTACCACGGGTATCATCCGCATGTTGGGGATAGATGCCGATGTCAATGGAAATATCATCTCCTATCTATCCATTTCAGGAGAACCCATCAGACTTGCAGTGGTTGCCGACTGCACCGGCATCTGGTCGCTCGGGACATTCACGGTTGCAGCGATAATCGTGCTCGCAACGTTCCCCGAGGCGATCTCAAAGAAGGGTTGCCTTCTCCTTCTTATCGGCTATATCGGCACTTATGCCTCGAATATCGGAAGAATTGCAATAATCTCGCTCAGTGGCTATCTGTATGGACCACAAGGGGTCATCGAACAGGTGCATATCCATACAGGGTGGATTTTATTTACCATCTGGATGGTCGTATTCTGGTATTATTTCTTCACAAGGCATCTGGGCTTTTCCTTCTCAGGCAAGAAGAAACACATTGAATAGTGACGGAATGACGGCCGGTATCGGTTGTAATTCCTCAGTATTCCCAAAAATTCACTCCCGCTTCACCAGGCAAAGTAGAGAACCTGGCGAACGGGGATGAATGGAGAATGCCCCCGCGCAATCTACAGGAAGATAAAAACACCACACACACCCAGTCCGGTCCATGATGGCTGCGCGCACTCCTGAACCAGACATTCGCTGAAGAGATTGCAGCAAAAAGTGGAAAATAAAAGAAATGAGAGTCTGGTCAGGTGCCCCAGTAGGCTTCCCGGACCAGACAGCGGAACTCCTCCCCGGAACGTTCACACTCCTGGTGTGCTGCTGCGATAGCTCCCGGTGTGCCGAGTTTATACAGCGCTGCCGCCGTCATCGCACGGCAGCAGTCCGAGGGCTCCTGCCGCATCATCGTAATGAGCGGGTCGACCGCCCGATCGTTTCCTATCTCGGCAAGAGCCCATACAGCGGCGTTCCTGACCGATTCATTTCCGGTCGTTGCCGCCTCAATGAGCGGGTCGACCGAGAACATACCAACCCTGGCCAGTGCCATCGCCGACCGCCAGCGGGCATTGTGATCCCCGCTGGTGAGGAGCGCCATCAGGGGCGGGATTGCAGGTTCCCCGACCTTCCCAAGGGAACTCATTGCCTGAAATCCGCCATAGATGGCCCCTTCCTGCACACGACGCACCAGTTGCGAGACATCGGTTTCGGATTGTACCTGAACATCTTCCGGCATCTTCTCTCCCTCCTTTTCACGCTTCCAGACGCTTCCTTATATGATAGTTGTTTACGGAGCAGCAGGGAACACCGGCTCTGCTACGCATAGGTATGTATAGCAGAATATCAGGGGATTGCGGGAAAGAGAGAACTTTCCTACTCCGTCCAGCACCAGGAGAGGTCGTCGGAACGTTCGGCAAACGTCACAATCTGGCCCATCACCCGCCCGCTCTCGTCGCTGATGGCGCCAGCCCTCCCCTGCACCATGAAGGTGGAGCGGTCCCTTCTTACCCCGGTCACCGCTCCGCTCCGCTCTTCCTCCACGGCCTCCTCCTGCCCCCCGGCCAAAACGGCACTCCTCCAGGCCCAGAAGACGGAGACATTCCTGCCTGTCACTTCATCAGGAGAATCATACCCCCACATCGACAGAAATGCGGGGTTCACGTAGCGAAGCCGGCTGCTTCCATCCGCGATGGCCACGGCGCAGGTCAGAGAGGCAAGGGCCAGATCCCGAATTCTCAAATCGTCCGCAACGTCCTGTAATTCATCACTACCCGACCGGAGCAGCGGACCCGCCTGCCTGGGGTCGGTGATCACCTCATAGGTGATGTAATGCGTCTTGTCACAGAGCAGAATGGGGCGGAAAAGTACCGCCTTCACCGTCCCGTCCCGGCACCGCACCGCAAACATCCGTGGAGTGATCGTGTTCACATCCGCCTGTTCGAGATCATTCTTCCATGCGGCAATCGCCTCTCCGCGCACCTGTTCATCAGGAAAAGCAAGAGCAAACCAGTCCTTTGTGGTCCGGAGGTCGGCGAGGGTATACCCGAACACCTCGGTGAATTTCCGGTTGATGAAGGTGTAGCGCTCTTCCGCATTGATGATGGCCGTAGGGAAGGGAAAGAGTTCGATTACTTTCCTGAACCGCTCATTGCTCCTGCGCAGCCGGTCCTCGGTCATCCGTTTGCTGATGGCGATGGATGCCAGCCTGATAAAGGACTCGAGCGCATGAGTATCTGCGATTTCGTCCTCCGGCCCCACAAAGACCCCGACATCACCCAGGAGGTGCTCCTTCCAGACAAGAAAGGCCAGGTAGGCCTTCCCGATATTGCATGCGGTGACAATCTCTTCACAGACATCCTCCGGTATCTGCCGGAAGGAGAGGTCGTAGAACGAGATTGACCCCTCGCCAGATCGTGGTGCCACCCTTATCTCGCGGATCCCACGCTGGATATCTTTTGGATCTTCAAGAAATGGGGATAAATAGACCTCATCAAGGGGGAAGGCCATCCCTACCGGGTCCCTTCCCAGAAGGGAGGAGAGAGCGGCACGGAAATCTGCGTCCATCACCGCACGGATGATGAAATTGTTCCTTTCTTCTTCAAATGCCTGCACAAAAACCTGCCCTTCCGGGATGAATTCGACGAGCATTTCAGCAATGCGATGGTAGATATCCGTCTCTTTCGGGAGATCAACGAACTCCATCGCCGTTGCGGCAAGAAATTCCATGGTGCGGATATATCGCTTCTTCTCGGTGATATCCTCCAGCACAATCGTGCGCCCCCGCTCACCGTCCCCGAAAACGGTGGGTATCACCTGCATCTGGTAGAAGAAGTCCTCACTGCCGGGGCAATCTTCGGGGCAATACCGGACATCGGTGATGAACTGCTCGCGGTCCACCTCCTCGATGGTCGCCACCGTTTCGGGTGTGGAGACCACCGGGAGGGCGACCTCACGGATATTCTCCCCGATGACCTCATCCTTCTTAAGACCGGCGAGGCTGAGGAACCGTTCGTTGATCTGCAGGATATTGCCGCACCGGTCGAGGACGACGATCAGGTTGTTGGTAAAGCAGAGAAAAGCTGAGATCGGCACCCGCTGGGCAAGCGAGTAGACCTTGGCGTTGCCCACCGTGCACATGTCGACCAGACCTCCCATCCGCAGGACTTCGAGGTGTTTCGAGACGGAGTTGCGGGTAAGGCCGGTATGTTTTGCAATCTCGGTGATGGTCATTCCCCTCGGCCGAAACCGGAGTGTCCGCAGAATGCGCTCAGGGGAACCATGATCGACGTCCATGCCAATGGAGCGTCTTTGCAATCATTCTATAAAATACCAGCAGAAGGACCGGGAACCATCGCATATACCGCGTAGCTCCTGATCCTCTTCACGAGCACCAAAAAGACCTGAAGGTGCCGCAGAGAGATGCGGTACGAACACCTGTAACTGATAACTTTCCTGAAGTGTACGCACTCTCACGGGAGGTCAAAGGATTCCAGAGGCTCAGTACACCCCCTCGCCGGTGATGAGCACCCCGCGTGCCGCATAGGTCCCGCTGCACGGCCCGGTGCATTCCATGGTGATGCGCTCCCGGTACGAATTTGACCGCCAGCCCAGCACCCACCACTCGTTTATCCCCTGAAACTCAGCGGTGATGGAGAGCACATTTTCCTCATCGGCATCAAAGGAGAGGATGACCGGCACCTCGATGATGTACCCCGTCGCACCGCCGGGCACATAAATGCCGTCAACCATGATGTCAGCGTCGTTGTCAAGCGTCTGTACTATCGTATATGGCATGAAGAGCGGCTCATTGCCGATGGGCGACCGGGTGTTGATCTCGTGATCGATCCCGGACCGGTACATATACATTCCCATAGAAAGAAGTACCGGCGTCTCCTCCGAATACCGGTCGGAATAGAAATGCGTCGGTTGTGGGAGCTCTGATTTGTTTTGCCCCGGCATGATCCCAATCGGTTGGATAAAATTCGTGTAGAGGGGGGTGATCCGCTCAGACGAGATGTTGAGCATCTGAAGGTCACCGACCTCTTCGAGCGTGACCGATACGTTCTCCGGGTCAATATTGTTGAAACTGACCGTCGAGAGATCGACGGCCGTCTCGTTTCTTCCGGTCGTATCATTGTAATACGAAGGGATGGGGACCAGGAGCACCGCGTTTTCCAGTGGTCCGGTCGTTGACATCGTCAGTTCGTAGTGATATAACGAATTATAACTCTCCGATTCCATCCTGGTCATGTGATACCCCATGACCACCACGAAAGAGAGGACGAGAATTGCCATCAGGACGAGTGCAAGGACGAGCACCTTGCCCAGCACCCGCGACCTGTTTCCCATGGCAAGGGAGTTGACGGGTGGGGAGTTAAAGCTGATCCTTTCCTCCGGTCGGCAGGGCGCCACCCCCCTCATGCCCTGCTGATGCGGCGTATCGTCTCCATCAGTCCGGATGCCTGCCCATGGGTGAAGTAGGCATGCATATCCCCGGCAAGGACGTTGTTCAGGTGGATGCCGTCCCTGCCGTCCCCGATGCCATTGCCCCGCCGGAGTTCGAGGGCATACCGGACGTCTCCTGCGACGTTCAGTTTGGTATAGTGGAATTCATGCCCCCGGTACGTCGTCCCTGCAGGAAAGAGACTGTCCGAGGCCGTGCACGCCGCGTCCACGTATCCCAGCGCCTGGGACCGCCCCATCTTCACCGTCTCCGCCGGATGACCCCGTACATCCGCGTCCGGGTGCCGTCCGTCTCGATGCCCTCCGTCAGGTAGGTAAGGCCTCCGCATTCCGCATAGATGGGCATGCCTTCGTCGGCGGCCCGTTTGACCTCGTCCCTGCAGGGCGCATGTGCAAGGTGGGCGTAATGGAGTTCGGGATACCCACCGCAGAAGAAGAGGGCATGCACCCACGATACAAATATGGAGAAAGAGCACGGGGCATACTCGCATCCATTTCAGATGGTCCTCCAACGCAATCGGCACGTGGAGGATCGATGGACATCTGGAACAGTCCGGCGGAGGAGATCTGTGGGCGGTCAGTACACGCCCTCGCCGGTGATGATGACTCCGCGGACAGGATACGTCCCCTCCGCGGATCCCGTATGTTCGAGGATGAGGCGCTCCCGGTAGGAATTCCCCTGCCAGCCGCCCACCCACCACTCGTTTCTCCCCTCAAATGAAGAGGAGATGGTGAGCACGTTCTCGTCACCGGCATCATACGAGAGGAGGAGCGGCACCTCGACGAAGTATCCGGTGGCTCCCTCTGAGAGGTAGTAGCCCTCCGCCGTGAGGCTTCCGTCACCGGTGAAGCTCCCCACCACTGTATATGGCATAAAGAGCGGCTCGATGCCGAGCGGATTTTTCGTATCGATCTCATGATCGACCCCCGACCGGTACATATGCATCTCCATGGGAAGGAGGGTCGGCGTCTCCTCCGAGGAACGGTTCGAATAGATATGCGTCGGTTCGGGCAGCCCGGACGTATTCTGGCCCGGCATGATCGCAATCGGTTCGATCCGGTTCTTGTAGAGCGGTTCGATGCGGTCCGCCGAGATGTTCAGCATAGGAACGCCCCCGACGTGGTCGACCGCCACCGTCACATTCCGGGCATCCATATTGGTGAACGTGAACGTGGAGAGATCGATGACCGTCTCATTTCTCCCTGCCGTCCCGTTGTAGTACACGGGGACGGGGATGAGAAGGACGGCATTTTCAATGGGTTCCGTGGTGGCAATCTTTAGTTCGTAGTCATAGACCGAGTCAGCACTCTCCGATGCCGCCTGGTTGAGCTGATAGCCGATGAATAGGACAAAGGATGCCGCCACGATTGCCATTACGACAAGTGCCGCGAGGAGGATCTTCCCCAGCCTGCGCGAAAGGTTTCCCATGATGGTAAGCTTGACAGAGAGGTTCCATTAATGTTTTCATACACCCGCCGGGGCAGATGGTTCCGGTTCTCTTCGGGTGACCGTGCCATCGGACCAGCGCCACGACCATACCCCCCGGGGCACCTGCCGCCGCCCGGAACGAGAGCGGCAACTCCATCGGGGCGGGGGGTTGATCACCCCAAAAACGATCGGGCTGAAATAATCCCATAAAGGGAAAGGCAGGTTCCCCCCCGGCCACGAATTGTTCCTCTCAGTACCGGGAGAAGACATCGTACTCCATCCCGGTTACCCGGAGCCTGACATAAGAAAAATTCCCTTCTGGAAGGTTCCATTCGGCCGCAATTTCCATCGGGACGATAAGCCCGCCCTGTTCCTGATAATCACCATAATATCCGGTCCATCGGTTGCGGATGTACGTGTCCCCGACGGCCCGGTAGCGCTCGTCCGTTGTGACGCTGGTGATACGACCCACATCATCGAAGGAGAACACAACGGTTGCCGTTGTGGTCCCGTCCGTGATGAAAGCCCGGGCACAGGAGTCGTCGATGTGTTCCCAACGGACATGGTCCTCGTTCAGGAAGGCAGTGGGGAACCACGGCATCTCACCGATATACCTCTGCAGGCTCGATAGGTCCATCTCCTCTCCCTTCGCATCGGCGATGGGGAGGGTAAAGAGGCCCTTCACCAGCATATTCCCCTCCCGTTCCGCGTATCTGTCCCTCGCATCTATCCGGAACAGGGAGAAGACCCGGATCGTCGCATGCCAGAGAAATCCGGGCGGTTCTGCCGAGAAGTACTGTTCGGCCCCGACCGGCATCCATTCCCCGGCGGGGTCGGTCCTGAACTCACCAGTCTGCTTCATCCGTACGAACCGGACGGGCTTTGCCTCTGCGGGGATCGCATATGCAAGATATCGCTGCACCGGCGCCGGGAGCCGTTCCACCGTGCCAGTGGGAAGAGAGACGACCTGCGTCTCCTCCGCCTGTGCGGCGAGCTCTGCAACCTCACGGTCCACCATCCGGTCAAAAGAGATACTGCCACATGCGACAACGACACCGCATCCGATGACGATGATGCCGACGATAATCGCCACCAAACCAACCTGCACCATATCTGTACACCCCTTTGTCACCCGTTTGGTGACCTCTCTACAGGACATTCGTCCGGAATATCATATAGCTTGATGGCATTCATTCACATGGGGCCCCCGGCTCCCCGTCTCCGCGAACCGTCCCCGGCAGAGCAATTCTTATCATCCGGCCGGTCTATTAGCGTTCAGAAGGCGTATGTCAGATAGAGAATTCACCAACCGTCTCATTGACGAAAAAAGCCCTTACCTGAGGATGCATGCCAAAAACCCCATTGAATGGTACCCATGGGGGGATGAGGCGTTTGCGCGTGCACAGGCAGAAGATCGTCCCATCTTCCTCTCCATCGGGTATGCCACCTGCCACTGGTGCCATGTGATGGAGAAGGAGTCCTTTGAGGACAAGGAGGTTGCGGCCCTCCTGAACAACCACTTCGTCGCCATCAAGGTCGACCGGGAGGAACGCCCGGATATCGATGCCCTCTATATGACCTACGCCCAGGCACTCTCGGAAAGCCCCGGCTGGCCGCTGACCATCATAATGACACCGGATAAAAAACCCTTCTTTGCTACGAGCTATATCCCCAAATACAGCCGGTTCGGCAGGAAGGGACTCATGGACCTCCTGCCCGAGATCACCCGTTCCTGGAAAAAAATGAGAGAGACGGTCATGGATTCTTCCGAACGGCTGCATGAGGTCATCGAGAAGATGATGACCGTAAAAGAGAAGGGCAGCCTCAAAGAAGAGGCGGTGCACGACGCCTACCGTGCCCTGAAAAACGCCTACGACCCCATCTATGGGGGGTTCGGCAATGCCCCCAAGTTTCCGATGCCGCATACGCTCATGTTCCTGCTCCGGTACTGGCACCGGTACGGCGAGGGGGATGCCCTCTTCATGGCGGAAAAAACCCTGGACACCATGTATTTCGGGGGCATCCATGATCACGTGGGCGGAGGATTTCACCGGTATTCGACCGACCGGGAATGGATGGTGCCGCATTTCGAGAAGATGCTCTACGACCAGGCACTCCTCCTCCTTGCATATGCCGATGCGTGGCAGGCAACGAAACGACCACTGTTTCGTGCCGCCTGCGAGGATATTGCAGGATATCTCCTGAGAGAACTGCGCAGTGAAGAGGGGGCATTTTTCTCCGCCGAGGACGCGGACAGCGAAGGTGAGGAGGGAAAATACTACCTCTGGACGGACATGCAGATCAACCACGTATTAAAGGAGGACGCCGCCTATGCAAAACGGATTTTCAATATCCGACCGGAGGGGAATCACCTCGATGAGGCGACGAAGATGTATACCGGGAAAAACATCCTCTACCGCACCCATCCCGACATCCTCCGGGCATCAGACACCCATATACCGGAAGAGACGGTCCAGTATATTGCCGCACGCCTGGAGAGCGCCCGCAAGAAACGCACACCCCCGCTTGTCGATACCAAAGTCCTGACCGACTGGAACGGCCTTGCGATCGCCGCCCTTGCCCGGGCGGGTGCTGCGCTGGACCGGCCGGGATGGATTGCCGAAGCAGAATCTGCGTATCACTTCATCGCGACCGCGCTTGCCCTCCCCGGCGGCCGCCTCCTGCACCGGTACTGCGACGGGGAGGCGGCCATCCCCGGCATGCTCGAGGACTACGCATTTCTGCTCTGGGGTCTTCTCGAGCTCTACGAAGCGACCTACGAACCACGGTACCTTGACCAGGCCCGCACCCTCGCAGAGACCGCCCGCATCCGCTTTACCGGTGAGGACGGCAGTCTCTACCGGACCCCATCCGACGCGGATGTTCCGCTCCGGCAGCGCCATGCCTACGACGGGGCGCTCCCCTCCGGCACCTCGGCATTTGCCCTTGGTCTGCTGCGCCTCTCACGCATGACCGGCAACCATACCTACGAGAAGGCGGCATCAGAGGCGATGGAATGGTACACTGAAGAGATCCGCACATCGCCGACCGGATACACCCACCTCCTCTCGGCACTCCTCTTTGCAAGCGCTCCGACGCTGGATGCCGTCATCGTCCCCGGGATGACGATTGACCCTGATATCCTTCGTGCCCTGAGCGAGGACTTTCAGCCGCACATGACGAGGATCCTGCTTGACAGGGAAGGAATCATGCAGGGCATTGCACCGCATACCGCGTCGATACAACCCGGTGAGGAGGAAGGCACCCGGGTGTACCTCTGCTGCGCAGGGACATGCCGCACCCCCCTCACCTCGGCGGACGAGGTCAGAACGGTACTGAACCCGAAAGAGTAGTCATTCCCCTCCACCATTATCCCACGGTGCGCTGCCAGAGGACCTCCCGGCAGGTACAGTGGTTGCCGAGGTGACAGATGGCAAGGGTTGAGAACCGGGCCGTCCCGGCACCCGGAGCGTCGCCGTCCAGTGCCGTCACGTCCCCGTGACCGAGGGTAATATGCGGTGAATACCGGTCATAGGCCGAATGTTCCGCATAGCCGTTCACATAGTTGCAGGTGAATGCCGCGATTGCTTCACCCTCATCGGCACGGATATCACTGGGGGTGCAGACCTCCGGCGGGGCGCAGTCCACCTGTGCCATGACACTCCGGTGGAGGACCATAAGAGGTTCGCTCTTTGCCAGGTTGATGCCGGATACGACGTCCCCGCTGTCCGTAGTGACCGCAACGGCACCCTGGATCTGCAGGTCAAGAGGGAGGACGGCCAGTGCGAGCCGTTCAAGGGACGCGGTGAGAGACGGCAGAACCCGGCGGGGGATGGTCCGCATGGCAAGGGAGACATGAGGAAGACAGCCTGAAGGGTCAAGGACAATCGAACGGTCGCCGTAGCGTTCGATGAGCTTTTTGTTGAGCGTAAGCGCAGCCACCGCAACCTCAGGAGGGGGAAGGAGCACCACATCGATGGCAATCGTTTCAAAAAATCCCATGCTCACCCCATCGACGAGTCAGCCCATAAATTTCTCGAAACGGTCCTTCTCCGCCCCGCAGATAGGGCATTTCTCCGGGGGTTCATTCCTTGCGCAGAGGTAGCCGCATACCCGGCACCTGAATACCGGATACGGGAGGGCGCCCTGGACCGCCGGGGAGGATGCGGCAGGCGCACCAGCCTTCTCTTCCGCGGCGAGGCACTCGGGCGGGACAGGTCCGCGTCTGTCGGGGATCGGCTCTACCGGTCGCTTGCCCTCGGCAATCTCCCCCGAGACATACAGGGCACAGTAGCAGGTCCCGTATTCGGCAAGATCGCTGTCCCGGTAGTCGCATGGGCAGATGATGTCCAGGTTTGCCTCCCGCGGCCCGACACACAGGCGGCAGGGGCAGGACGCAAATCCGTAGCGGTCCTCGTTGACCAGAAGTCCGTGGACCAGGTCCTTGGTAAAATCCTCGTCCGGGTTCAGGAAATACCCGGCCAGTTCTGCGTCCTGTTTCAGAGCGAGATACTTCCGCTCCACATCAAATCTCGTAACCATGGTCACTTCCCGATCGCTGCCCGGATCTCTTCCAGCCGGTCGCCGACGATCACCGTCTCTTCACTGCCGATGACAAGCGTCGGAAACGACCCGTGCGGGTTGTACTTCTTGACAAGGGTGTACGCCTCGTCGAACGCCTCCCCATGGAGCAGGTCGACCTCGATATAGTCATAGGCAACGCCAAGTTCGTTTAAAAACTGCCGTGTCCGCTTGCAGTGCCCGCAGGTGCTCAGTGCGTACAAAGTGATGGTTCCTGCATCTCTTCCATCCACATGAATCAGTTCCATACGTCTCCTCTCTACGCTTCTTCGGGGTTCAAGGATTAAAACAATTTCGTGAAGAAAGAAAAGAAAAGAATTGAACAGAACAGAGGTGACGGAGGTGGTTAGCGGCCACCTGCGCCGCCGCCACCGAATCCGCCACCGCCGCCGAACCCTCCGCCGCCAAACCCTCCGGCACCGCCGCTGGAGGGGGGGGAGTAAGTCGCGACCGGGATGAACATGAAGTGCACGCCCGAGTAGAGGGGCATACCCGCCTGCCGGATATCGACATTGAGGGCACGCATCGCCTCCTCCACCTTATCGCCGAGCCCGAGGGCCGTGCCGTAGACGAGCCATTCGCCCCACATCGCAAGGTCTTCGGGGGCATACTTCTTTATCTGGGCCGAATCGGAGAGCATGCGCCCGAACGCATCCCAGCGGAGCTTTTCGGCATAGTAGTCGTCCTTCCACCGCCCGAAGAGAGTCGTGGGAAAGACGACCGCGATCCCCGCCTGGAGGAGGATGGCGATGCCAAGGACTGAGCCCTGCACGCTGAGGGCAATCGTTTGGGGAGCGATCACCAGGATAAGGATGGAAAACAGGAGGATAAATCCCCCGACAAGCGCAACCGGCACCAGGCGGGTGCGCCCTTCTTCGATATACCGGGGGATGACCGAGGTATCGGCCGATCCGGTCAGGGCGGTAACCGACGCCTGAAGAGAGAGGACATGCTGTTCGGAGGAGGTGCTGCCGTGCTTTGCCCGGTCGGCAAGCCCTGCAAACTCTCCGGTATCAAGCACCCCGTCCGTGCCTGCATTCCAGAGGAAGTTGAGAACCCGCTGCTCATAGGAATCAGGACTGGTCTTTTCCAGGACACGTATCCTGTAGCTGCCGTCCGGCCCGGCATTGCCGATATCGATCATACGGCGCCGGTGAAGGTCCAAAAGGGTGGCATAGAAGCCGTTCTCGTCGAAATCCACCGCATCGCCCTTGAATATCAGGTTCACCAGCCACGGCTTGAGCGCAGGGTCCGGGACAAAACTCAGGTGCCGGGGGACCGTAGCCTCCTTCTCGGTCCCGTGGGTCCGGTAGATGCGGTACAGGAGAAGCGGCATGGCAAGGACGAGTGCGATGCCGGCAATACGAAGAAGCCCGGCCAGGAGGAGCGGCAGGGTATAGAGGAGGTTTGCCCGTTCGGTCCGGCCACGGACGTCGTCCATCTTCGTCGGGAACCCGTCGATCTCCGCGAGGAACGCGGTATCCAGGAGCATTTCCACCTCGATGAGCTCGTTTTCCCCCGCACTTCCGCTAATGAGATACTGCCCGCCGGTATGCTCCACCGTCATCGACGCGGGCCGGACATAGAGGTCCTGCACGTACGTGTCGGGGATGGCGATGCTCACCTGCCGGTAGGGCACATGACTGGCTGCGAGCTGGAGGTTCAGGTGGGCGATGGTGTCGTCATACTCTACCGGCGGGCGTACCAGGAATGTGTAGGAGGCGGGGTAGTCACCCGCTGCAAAATACGACGGGAGGTACATCCCCACCTCATTGCTTCCCAGCGAGCCGATCGTTGCACTATCTTGCGGGGTTGCAGGGGTGTCGCCATAGGTCGTCACCTCCCCGAAGTAGTCGATCGCATACCCGATGGTCCCCTCGGCCGGAGCGATGTCGACTACCTCGACCGACGCCGACCCGAGAGGGGCTGTCACCAGCGGGGCGTCCCAGCTGCGAAAGAGCATCCGGTACTGCCCGGTATTCGCCACCACATAGACATACTCCTCGGCAAGCGTCCCGTCGTGCTTCCAGACGGCGCTGTACGTATCGACGACGAGCGGTCCGCCCCCTTCCGGGAGGGCGAATACGAGCACGCCGGTGACAGCGACGAGGGCTATTGCCAGTGCTGCGAGGACGACGATGAGTATCTGCTTCTTTTCTTCCACTGCCGGTTCAACTCAGAATTTGATCTCGGGGACTTCTTCGATCTTCTCTTCAAACTTCAGGTATTCCAGTTTCCGGAAATGTGCAAGCGAGGCGACAAAATTCGACGGGATGGTGTCGCACATCGTGTTGTACTGTTCGCTGATATTGTTGTAGGTATACCGCTGGCGGGCGATCTCGTCCTCGACACTCTTGACGGAATTCATCAGATCAGTAACCGTCGTGGACGTCTTGAGGTCGGGATAGTTCTCCACGACCGCAAGGAGGCGACCGAGAATTGAGCGTGACTCTGCTTCGATCTCGTTCAGGTCGCCGGGACCCGCCTGGCCGACGCCTGCCCGCATTTTTGTCACGCCCTCGAGCGTCTCCTTTTCAAAGGTTGCGTAGCTCTTCACCGCACCCAGGAGCTGGGAGATCATATCGAGGCGTTTCTTCATGGCCACCCGGATCTGGCCGAGAGTGGCCTCCGAGGAGTTTTTCAGGGACTGGAACCTGTTGTAGATGCCGACAAACCAGAGCACCAGTATGACCAAAACGAGGAGGGCGAGGCCTCCGATGATCCATCCTATCATTGTTTCACCTGAACAGTCATCAGCCGGGGGAGAAATAAACGTTCCTCAATTTGAGGAATGGCAAACAGCTGGCGCTCCAAACCAAAACCAGGAGTACCATCTGCCACGTTGGGCAATCCTTTCCTGGCTTCTCCGGGTCGTTCCCGGCCTTTACGCATCACAGCCCCATCAGGATCCGTTCGGCAGCCTTCTGTGCACTGTCGCGGACGGTCTCCGACGGGTCGCGGGAGAGGCGGCGGAGGGCCGGCAGCGCCCGGCGGTCCCCGATTTCTCCGAGTGCCCAGGCCGCCTTGAAACGGACCCGCCAGTCCTCATCATTAAGGGTATCGAGAAGCGGTTCCAGTGCCCGCAGGTCACGCAGGCGCCCCAGCCCCTGGGCCGCACCCCACCGGAAGGGGGCCTCGGGGTGCCTGAGGTTTCTCATAAAATAGTCAAATCGCTGCTCATCCGCGGTCCCACTCATGCTGTATGCCTCGTGACCGAAGGTTCGCAGCCCTTGTAATAATAGCTTTCCCGGCGCCCGCCACCTTTTCATCCCCCGCTCGTCATCTGCCCTATGGCAAAACCTATAAAGCTATACCCGCATCTTGGAATGAAAGCACCATGCATTACCATAATCCTGATATCGAGACGATGCCCCGGGGGGACCTCGATGCCCTCATCGACGAACGGGTGCGCTATACCGTCGAATATGCGGCAGGACATTCGCCGTTCTACCGGAAATGGTTTGCCGATAACCACATCGCCCCGGGCGATATCAGGGAACATGAAGACCTCCTCGACCTGCCGGTGATCTCCGGTGCGACCATCCGTGAGAACCAGCCGCCCGTCACCGGCCACTACCTTTTCAAAAGCGCCTCCTGCGATGATATCTTTACGATTCACGAGACCAGCGGGACGTCGGGGACGCCAAAGGCGTTCTTTCTGATGTGGAACGACTGGGAGAGGTATGCGGAGAAGTACGCCCGCAGCTTCGCCTCCCAGGGCTTTACCCGGGGGGACCGGGTGGCGATCTGTGCCAGTTACGGGATGAACGTCGGTGCCAACACCATGACCCTTGCAGCACACAGCCTCGGGTTCACCATCATCCCGGAGGGCAAGTGCACCTTTCCCGTCCGGGTGATGAAGCACCTGAAACCCACCGCCATCGTGGGCTCCGTATTCAAGCTCCTCCGGCTGGCACGCAGGATGGAGGAGGAGGGCCTCGACCCGCGGGAGAGCTCGATCACAAAACTGATCGTCGGCGGCGAGAGCTTTGCGGAGGAGTCACGGCGGTACCTTGACGAGGTCTGGGGCGTCCCGTGCTACAACACCTACGGGAGCACCGAGGGGACGATGTGCGGCGAGTGCACCGAACGGGCGGGCCTCCATGTCCCCGAAGACCTCGTGCACATGGACGTGTACGATCCAAAGATGCAGGACTTCGTAAGCGACGGTACGCAGGGGAGAATCGTGCTCACCACGCTTCTTCCCGTGGGTGAACGGACGGGCAACCTCCTCATCAACTACGACACTGAAGATCTCACCACCGTCCTGACACGCGACCGCTGCCCCTGCGGGCGAACGCACATGCGTATCGACAACCCGCGGCGCGAAGCGGAAACCATCTATATCGCTGATGTGCCGCTCAACCGCGTAGACATCGAGAAGGGGGTCTTCCAGCGGGAGAATATGGAGTACCTCTCGGGCGAGTACGAGGCGTTCGTCTACTTTGACCCCGACGCAGGCAAGGCCTTCCTGCGGGTCAGCCTGGAGGCCCATGATCCCGAGGGGTGCAACCAGAAACTGGTCAAGGAGAACTTCTTGGAGGCGCTCTTCAGGGAAAGACCGGCCCTTGGGCGGCTTCACAGCGAAGGATACCTGGAGTTTGTATATCACTTCCCACCTGAGGGCGACCTTGAACTCTACCGCCTGAAGGGGCGGCCCAAACGGCTGGTCGACCGGCGGTGAGAAACGGTCTGGCGCAACAGACCTCAGGTAGCGTTCACGGGACCGTCCCTCATCATGCAAATGGCAGTAGTTCTCATCATCTGCATGCTCGCTTTCGACGATGCGAAATGCCATCCCTTTTTTGCCACAGAGCGGGATACGTCCATGAATGACATCCCAACGGCTGTTCCGCTATCTGCGTTCGGATTTCGGGGAAATTCCCGTGCGGGTCCTCCATATGGACCTCTCCTTTCTCGTGGGGGATGACAAGACCACGGTCCACTCGAAGCTGCACCTCCAATCGAAGGATGCACCGCTTCGAACACTCACCCTGAATGCCAACAACCTTGATATCCTCTCTGTTGCCTGCGACACCTACCCGGTGACCCACGACTATGACACGCAGAATTCCTTCCTGCACCTCTCCTTTGCACCGCCGGTACCACCCAACACGAGGTTCGTGGTGGAGACCGCGACGATATGCCGTCCGACGGCGAACATGCTCGAAGGACTGTATTATGACGCAACACCTTCCGGTGCGCCACCCCAGCAGATTACCCAGTGCCAGCAGTGGGGGTTCCAGCGCATCGTCCCCTGCATCGACGACATGACGGCAAAATGCACCTATACCACGACGATCACCGCGAATGCCGCCTACACGAATATGATCAGCAACGGCGATGTAGGGGTGGAGCGCCACCCGGCTGGCGGCGGCGTGGATTCGATCACCTACCACAACTGCACCACTCCCATGGCCCCGTACCTCTTCTTCCTCGGTGTCGGGACCTATGACACCTTCACCCGGCCGTTTGAGTACCCGGATGGGACGACCTTCACCCTCGAACTCCTCGTCCCGCCGGGGACCGACGCCGCGCTTGCAGAGGAGTCCCTTGCGATCCTCGCCGACGCGATCCTCTGGGTCTACCTCTACACCGGCCCGGAGACCTACGAGAAAAAGAAGATACGGGATGATCTCCACCGTCTCTGCCGGGAACGCGACCATCTCATCAGAAGGGCAGGCCCGGAAGAGGAGATCCGGGCCGTGCGCCGGCGCCTCGCAGAGATGGCGACGTCCATCACGCCGGGCTATGCATACACGGGGTCGGTCTACCGTGAGATCGGCATGCAGAACTCCGATTTCGGAGGGATGGAGAACGTCGGCAACACGACGATCACCACCAACCGGATTCTTCCTTTCCCGCAGGCACCCGACCCGGCCTTCGATTACCTCATCAGGGTGAAGGTGCACGAATACTATCATAACCTGAACGGCTCGGAGGTGACCGGGGCAACGCCGTTTGAGCTCTGGCTCAATGAAGCGGTCACCGTGTACATCGAACAGAACTACCACGCATTCCTCTTCGGGAACGATTACTCGCGCCTCCAGACCGTGCTCACCCTTCTCTCCCCCGACGGCGGCACCTTCACCTATGACCGGGGGGCGGCGTCCATTCCCATCGAACCGGACGGTTTCAACGACCCCAACGACCTCATCACCGGCGTCACGTATGTGAAGGCCCCCGAAGTCGTGAAGATGATCGAGACGATCATAGGAAAGGAGACCTTTGTCAAAGGACTGGACCTCTATCATACCCGCTACCGCCACGGGAATGCGACCACCCGCGACTGGCTGGCAGCGATGGAAGAGGTATCGGGGATCCCGCTTGCTCCCTTCGCGAGACCGTGGATGAAGAAGACCGGATTTCCGACGGTGGAGGTCACCTCCGCCTACGACCCGGCCGTCAGGACTCTTACGATCACCTTCGCAAAGACCGGCGAAAGTGATGTATGGGACTTCCCGTTTTCGTATGCGGTCTTCGGGGAGAATAGGAAGATCATCGCCGAAGATACCCTTCTCCTCGACGAACCCCGGACTGTCGTCTGCCATACCGGCATCGAACCCCCGGCATTTCTCTCGCTCAACCGCGGGTACGGCTTTTATGGGAAGGTTGTCCACCATGGACCGGATAACGAGCTTATTTTCCAGGTGAAGGAAGACAATGACATCAGTGCCCGGTATGTTGCTTTTGCAGCGCTCCTCGACCGGGAGAAGATCCGGCTCCTCTACGACCCCTCAGCCCCGGTCGGGGAGCATGTCACCTCGCTTCTTTCGGCGCTCATTGCAGATGGCGACCTGATAACGCGGGCAGGGGGACAGTTTTTCACCATCTTCGAGTCGGTCGACGACGAGGCGTATACCCACCGGTACCGCGCCCTCTATGACGCCCGCAGGAAGATCCTGAAGGCGGCGGCCGAAGGCCATACGGACGCCCTTCACGCGGCCCTGCACGCACGGGAGAAAGAGATCTCATACGGCAAGGTACTGGGGACCAGGATCGCAGATATAAAGCACAGGCAGGCAAAAAATGCCATTCTCGGGATGCTCGCAACGCTCGACACCCCCGATATTCACGAGCTCCTTGCGACGACATTCCGGAAGTCTCCCAACGCTTCGGATCGCCTGACCGCGTTTACCCTGCTCATCAACAGCACATGGGAGGGGCGGTTGCCACTTCTCAGGGAGTACATGCTCACCGCACAAGGGCATCCCGTCACCTGGGAAGGGTTCCTGACATCGGTGGCCTCGCTTGCGACGCCGGATGCAACGGCGGTCGTGCGCGAGGTTATGACCTCCGATGCCTTCTCCATCGAGCAGGCAAATGACCAGCGCGCTCTTCTCGGGCGCTTTGCCCGGAACAAGAAGATATCGCTCCAGACACCGGAGGGACGGGATCTCCTTCTCGAGATCATCACCACCCTTGCCCCGGTCAACGAGTACAGCACGGTAGGCATTCTCTCTGTCCTCGGCAATATCGACAGGATGGAGGAGGTGTACTACCTGCCGCTCGTCGACCTGCTCCTTGCCGTCCTCGGTGAGGTTCCCGCAAGTACCGCACCCTCGGTGCACAACACCGCACGGCGCCTGTTAAAGGCGGCCCCGCAGGCGCGGGCACGCTATGAACAGGAACGTACAACGACGATTCCCCCCTTCTGAATGGTTATCCCATTCCCTCCCCGGTCCGCCGCCGGGGAGAGGGCATAATGGCACCTCGTCTGGCAAAACATAAATATCCACTTACTGAAAGGATTGGGTATGACAGAGGAGCTTGAAATCATCATTCCCCTGGATGTGCCCGAGTCTGCAAAGGCGGCATATCTGGAGAATTACCTCACCATCACCCAGGATTCCGGTCACCTGATGCTCTTTGCCGGGGACCAGAAATTCGAGCACATGAACGACGACTTCTACGGCGAGGGCATTGCCGGGGACGACGCCGATCCCGAACACCTCTTCCGCATCGCAGACGAGAGCAGGATCGGTGTCTTCGCGACCCAGATCGGCCTCATCAACCGCTACGGGATGGACTACCCGGACGTCCCCTACCTCGTGAAGATGAACTCGAAGACGCATCTGGTCAAGACCGCCCAGAAGGACCCGCTCTCCCAGCAGCTCTACACCGTCGACCAGATTGTCGACATCAGGGAACGTACGGGGCTGGAGATCGCCGGCATCGGGTACACCATCTACCTAGGGAGCGAGTACGAGCCCCAGATGCTCACCGAGGCGGCGCAGCTCATCTACGACGCCCACCAGGCAGGCATGGTCACGGTGCTCTGGATCTACCCCCGGGGAACCGCAGTAAAAGACGAGAAGGACCCCCACCTCATCGCCGGCGCCGCAGGTGTGGCAGCAACCCTCGGCAGCGACTTTGTCAAGGTCAATGCGCCGAAAAAGGACGGAACATCCTCTGCAGACCTCCTCATCGAGGCGACGAAGGCGGCAGGAAGGACGAAGGTCGTCTGTGCCGGCGGCTCCTCCACCTCCCCGGAGGCATTCCTCCAGCAACTCTACGACCAGATCCACATCGGCGGGTGTGCGGGCAACGCGACCGGCAGAAACATCCACCAGAAGCCCCTCGACGAAGCGGTCCGCATGTGCAACGCGATCTCGGCGATCACCGTTGACGGCGCATCGGTCGACGAGGCCGTGGCGATCTACAAGGGCGAATAAAAGGACAATAGCAAAAGACCCGTCCGGCGGATACGGCAGGCAGCATCACCTGCCGGCATGGCCGGATGGATGACACAATTTTTTTACCAATTATCCCTGTGATCCTGTGCACCTGATGACGACGGACGAAAAGACGAACGGGGAGTGTGGTTCGCGGGAGCAGTATACCCAAGGCTTTCCACCCAAAAATAGTCTTTTGAACAGAGGAATCTTCACTCGTCTTTAGTAGCGCTTATCCTTCTGAAACTCCTTTGCGGCCTTGCCTATCCATTTATACTTCTTCTTTTCGAAGCGTTTGAGACCGATTTCATTTTTTTCTGTATAAAACTCGAGTTCTTTGGTCAGCCGCAGGTAACTTTCAAGCCGTTTTTCCGGGAGAAGGCCGGCCTCCACCGCCGCCCGTACCGCACAACCGGGCTCATGGTCATGGCGGCAGTCGGGATACCGGCAGCCCGCCGCAAGTTCGGCGATGTCGGCGAAGGCCTCGCCGATCCCCGCTGCGGCGTTTCCGAGCTGGATCTCCCGGATGCCGGGGTTGTCGATGACAAGCGCCCCTCCGGGGAGACGGAAGAGCTGGCGCACGGTGGTGGTATGCCTCCCCTTCTCATCGCGGCTGCGGACGTCTCCGGTCTCCTGCACCTCTTCGTGAAGGAGGGCGTTGATGAGGGTGGACTTGCCGACCCCGGAGGAGCCGACGAGGACGACCGTCGTACCGGCCGCAAGAAACGGGTCGAGGGCCGCGAACCCCGACCCCTCGCGGGCGCTCACGGTCACCACCGGCACCGCCCCTGCAACTCCGGCAGCCTCGGCGGCGATTGCGGCCGGATCATCTGCAAGGTCCGATTTGTTGATCACGATCACCGGCCGGGCACCGGAGGCATGCACGACCGCAAGATAGCGCTCGAGCCGCCGGAGATTGAAGTCGGCGCCTGCGGCGGTCAGGATGAAGACGACGTCCACATTGGCGGCGATCGCCTGCTCCGCCCCCCCATCGCCCGGCGCCCCGCGGGAGAGCATCGACCTGCGCGGAAGGATATCTACGATCACTGCTGACCCGGTCTCCTGCTGATCGAGCATTACCACGAAATCCCCTACGGCCGGCACCCTCCCGAGACGACGAAGGGATCCTGATACGCCGACCCGAACCTGCCCATGCGGTACAAGGACATCGAACGCGGTCTTATGCCGGCATGCAACTCTTCCGGCGGCATACGGTCCGGTGTACCGGGAAAAGGCTGCATCAAGGGCCTCGTCCCAGCCGAGCTCATCGAGGGTCGCAGGGCCTGCCTGCCCACAGGAATCTGCCGTTGGGGTCATGATCAAATCCCGAAAACTATTGGGGCCGGACTATCAAATGCTTTCCTGATGGATTACTTCTCGAGTTCCAGCACGATAGGACAATGATCCGACCCGTAGACATCCGTCATCATATACGACGCCGTCACCTTCTTCGCGAGTGCATCGTTCACGATGAAATAGTCAATCCGCCAGCCGACATTTCGCTCCCTTGCCCGCGTCTTCAGGTCCCACCATGAATAGTGGCCTCCCTCTTCCTCGAACATGCGGAAGGTGTCGACGAATCCTGCGGCGATGAGGCGGTCGATCCACTCCCGCTCAACAGGAAGAAAACCGGAGATCTTCTCGTTCTCCTTCGGGCGGGAGAGGTCGAGTTCGGTGTGGGCCGTATTCACGTCACCGCAGATGACGACGTTCCTGCCGTCTGCGACAAGGCGCGTCACATAGTCGAGGCACTCCTCGTAGAAGTCGAGCTTGTACTGCAGCCGCTCTTTTGAGGCCTTGCCGTTCGGGAAGTAGATGTTTAAAAGGCAGAAGCCCGGGTGTTCGGTCACCATCACCCGCCCCTCCCCGGCAAACCTGCCGGTCGCAAACCCCGGCCCTTCCGATAGCGGCTCCTCCCTGCTGTAGGTGACGACACCGCTGTAGCCCTTGCGTTCGGCCCATGCAAAAGAGGAGAATTGGCCCGGCGGGTAACGGATAGTGGCCGGCAACTGGTCAGGGTGGGCCTTCGTCTCCTGGAGGCAGACGATGTCCGCCCCCCGGGCGAAGACCTCGGTTAAATTCCCTTTCTTTGCGACCGCCCGGATGCCGTTTACGTTCCAGGAGATGATTTTTGTCGTCGTCGTTGCACCCATATCTCAGCATCCCTTCAGGCCATTCAGGGCGAAATATCCACCTTGTCTCGAATTCGTTGTTCTTTTCGGTTCCTCTCACTCGAGGCCGGAGGAAAAGGACATAATACTTATCACCGTATCAGGATCGTCTTTGTCCGGGTATACTGCTCGAGGGCATCGGAGCCATTCTCCCGTCCCACCCCGCTCTTCTTCACCCCGCCAAACGGGACATCAGGGGGGAGGCGAAGGTGCTGGTTCACCCAGACAACGCCTACCTGCAGTGACTCCGCCGCCTGAAACGCGGTCTCGAGGTTTCGTGTCCAGACCGATGCCCCGAGCCCAAACTCGCTTGCGTTTGCGATGGCGACCGCCTCATCGAAGGAGTCCGCCTGCATGACGGGCAGGACGGGGCCGAATACCTCCCCGCACCAGACGGGGGCTTCGGGGGCGACGTCCGTCATCAGCGTCGGCTCGAAGAACCAGCCGTCCGCACACGCCGCACCGCGGGGGGTGCCGCCGCCCATGACAACACGCCCAGCACCGCACTCTTCTGTCTCGCGGACGGCGGATGCGATTCGTTTTCTGCCTTCGGGGCTGTTCAGGGGCCCCATGGTCACCCCCTTCCCCGTCCCCGGCCCGGTGACGATGGCGTCAATCCTCCCCTTCAGGAGCTCCATGAACGGGACGTAGACCGTCTCATCGACGATGAGCCGTTTGACCGCAGTGCAGGTCTGCCCGCAGTTGTAGAACCGGTTCGCGGCTGCCCCTGCCGCCGCAGCCCCGAGGTCGGCATCCGCACAGACGATCATCGCATCATTCCCCCCGAGCTCGAGGGTGAGGGGCGTCGCATGACGTCCCGCCCGTGCCGCGACCTCCATCCCCGTTGTGGTGTCCCCCGTGAAGGAGAGGTGGCCGAGACCTGCGTGACGGGCAAGCGCCGCCCCCGCGTTCGCACCACTGCCGGTGACGATATTGAGGACCCCCGGCGGGAGGCCGGCACGCTCCATGAGAGCGGCAATCCGCAGTGTTGTGAGCGGCGTCGAACTGGCGGGTTTGAGCACCATCGTATTCCCCGCAGAGAGGGCGGGACCCATCTTCCAGGCCGCGATAAGGACCGGCATATTCCACGGGATGATGGCGCCGCATACCCCGACCGGCTCCCTGCGGACGAGGGCGTAGCCGTAGGAGGCCAGGGGCATCGACTCACCCCGGAGCGACCCCGAGATGGAGTGGTAATACTCGAGAACATTCGCACACCCCTGCACCTCGCTTCGTGCTTCGTGGAGGGGTTTTCCCTGCTCCGCCGTAAGGGAGAAGGCGAGTTCGTCCAGCTGGGCCCGGATCAGCCGGGCCGCCTCGCCCAGTATCTTTCCCCGCTGCCGCGGGTCCATCCTGCCCCAGGTGTTCCCCGCCGCCGTCGCCGCATCGAACGCACGGTCGATATCCTCCGCGGTGCCCGCCGGGACATCATCTACCGGCGCACCGGTCGCGGGGTTGAGAACCGGAATCCTTTCGCCGCTCGCCGCATCCACCGCTCTGCCGCCGACTCGCATCTGCATACCTGATGCATATCGGCGTGCAGGGTGGTAAAATTACCGGCACATGGCGCGGGCGACGCTCAAATCATCCCCGTACTCATCAGATGTGTACATGGAACAGGAAAAATATCAGGAGATATAGGTGCCTTCCGGCTCCTTGTCAAAATCGATCTCGTCCAGAAACGGCATCAGGCACTTGACATATGGGACCGCCTCTTTTCCGGAGGGCCGCTCTCCTGTTTTCAGGACGGTGACCATCAGCGGGAACTCCTCGAGACGGCCTGCAAACGTCGGGTCGCATTCGGATGCGAATTTGATGAAAGAGGTGACCAGCACGAAGGGACGGCAGTCCTCGGGGTCGTCTGCATAAGTGGCGAGGTCCGCTTCGTAGGTGGAGGTCCCGGCAAGATCCTTCTCGAAGTACAGCACCGCCTCGAACCGATTGGTCTTCGAGAGCGCCTCCAGTTCACGGATATCCACCTTTGCGCCGGGGGTGATCCCGAGCGTCGCGAACTTCTCCGCTGTCGTCCCCCCCGCAATATCCTCGAATCGTTTTCTCTTCATGAAACTTCATCCTCATGTTCGGGAGCAGACCTTTTAATTCCTGCCCATTGCGCAGAGGGTAATCCCATTGTGCGGGAAAATGAGGAAGACAGGTAATTTCATGTAGTTGGACGACGACCGAAGAATATACAAGGAGGATAATGAAAATGCCCGAATTTGGATCACCCTTTTCAGGAATGAAAGCCGACCGCAAACTGACCGACGACGAACTCATCCGTGCCATCCGCTTCATGGTCGCCGCGGAGTATGAGGCCATCCAGCTGTACGTGCAGCTCGCAGAGTCCACGGACAACAAGCTCGCCCAGGAAGTACTCAATGACATCGCCGACGAGGAGAAGGTCCACGCGGGCGAGTTCCTGCGCCTCCTCCACCACCTCGCCCCCGACGAGCAGGGTTTCTACGACGAGGGATACGGGGAAGTCGAAGAAGAGATTGAGAAATTCAAATAACCTTTTTTCAGGTCCGGATTTGGCCTGACGGGATACCCTCATCTACCGCGATCACATCATCCAACATTAGTCCGGACAATCTGTTGTCAGTCTACGAATTTCACTTCTCAAATGATGAAGGTAAAAAATGTATCCATTTTCAGGGAAGAGTCGTCACAATCTTCTCCTTATTCAGTATCCGTGTCATGTATCCTATGACAGCCAAAAGAAGGATACCCGCCATCAGCATCCCTCCCACGACCAGAGCGGACATGACCACCAGTCCCTCCGCCACAAGACTGTCAAAAATGGAGATCGCCGCAATAAAGACGATAATCAGGACGATATTTACAATCTGGTTCTCTCTCATCCCCAACAGCAGCTGGATGAAACCTAACATCCCAATGAGGCATGCAATGTAGACCGGCACCACCACCAGCACAAACAGTATCATGATGGGGGATGGCAGGACCAGAAAATCCGCGGCCACATTCGAAAGGAGGACAATTACCACGGCAATGACGAGCGCAATGGTATAGGAAGGAACCATGACGCCGATCACTTTCCCGAGCCAGATGTTGCGCAGCGGCAGAGGAGAGCAGAGCAGCGTTTCGATCGTCCCTCCGGTCTTTTCACCTAAAAATGCCTGTGAAGAGAGGAAATATCCGCTAAAGATACCCAGTACCAGCACGAGATACATCATGAGGGAATCAAGAGTAGGCACGATGTTTTCAGGGGCTCCATCCAAAACCGCCATTATTGCACCAAGGGACGTCATGCCGCCAAAAATTCCCATGAACATGATGATACTCAGTATCTGCGACCGGTTTTTGGCAATCTGTTTCATCTCTTTTTTTGCGACCACGAGTATCGGATTCATATGTCACCCCTCCTCCCGCATGATGTCGATATAAATATCTTCCAGAGAGCGTCTGCCCTTTACCACCTCTTCGATATGAATCCCGGCATTGCAAAGATTTGATATGGCAGGTGATGCGGATGAACCGGATAAAGTTATAGATAAGCCGGTTTCTGTCTGGTTAAATTCGGATATTCCGGGCATTTTGGAGACCACGGATAATGCCTCATCTACCTGATTTCTATCCAGAAGAGTAATCCTGACATCGGTCACGCCCCTGGTTTGCCGGAGATGTTCAATGGAGTCAAGAGCCATTATTCTCCCCCGGTGAAGGATGGCTACACGACTGCAGATCCTCTGTACTTCGTCAAGGTTATGGGAACTCAGGAATACGGTCATCGATTCATCTCCCGCAAGATGAACAATCAGGTCGCGGACCATCTTCTGTGCTTCGGGGTCAAGCGTTGAGGTTGGTTCATCCAGAAACAGCACCTCTGGCCGGTGCAGAATTGCACGTGCGATACCAAGCTTTCTCTTCATTCCGGTGGAAAAGGTCCCCACCAGTGTGTCTTTTCTCGATGTCAGGTCGGTAAACTGCAGCAGCTCTTCAATCCTTTCTTCACCATCAGAAATGCCGAACAGGTCCGCATAGTACTTCAGGTTCTCATACGCGGTAAGTTTGTCAAAGAGCCCGTTGTTTTCCAGTAAAACACCGACACGTGCACGGGTTTCGTCACTGGTCTCAAGTGGACGACCAAATACCAGGGCACTTCCCGAGTCCGGCCGAAGCAGCCCCAACAGGATTCGTATTGTGGTGGTTTTCCCGGAACCATTGGGGCCCAGAAATCCAAAGATCTCTCCTCTGAATACATCAAAGGTCACGTCGGAAAGTACTGGGTTCTTATCAAAGGTTTTCTTCAGATCAGATACGGAAATAACATTCTCCATTGAGTGCCCCCCTTCAGTAATGGTTCCGGGGAATAATTACTTATTATTATTTATTCCGTGATATCCTATGATGGCTCATTGCTTTTCGAGAAAATCCGGATCAAGGCTGAATACCCCCACCACGGTGGATCTCAGGATAGCAAGATGGTACATCCCCTTCCTCCACATTCTGATTGTACTGGCAAGGAACACTTTGGAAACCCCTATTTTTCTCCGTTTTTCAGGAAGCCCTCGATCCGCCTGACCGAGAGGTCGAGGTAGGCCGCGTCAGTGTCGACACCGATATACTCCCGCCCGAGCGCAAGGGTGGCAAGGCCGGTCGTCGAACTGCCGGTGAACGGGTCGAGCACAAGATCGCCGGGACGGGTGCAGGCGGCAAGAATACGGGCCAGAAGAGCAAGCGGCTTTTGGGTCGGGTGGCTCCCGAAGACCTTCTCCGAACGCTTCGGGGCGGGGATGGACCATACAGACCGCATCTGCCTGCCTTCGCGTTTCATAGGATCATGTTCCCATGCCCCGTTCTTCATCTCCTCGTAATTGAAGACATGCCGCGCTTCGGGCGATTTGCGTGCCCACAGGAGGGTCTCGTGGCTTGCGGTGAAGTACCGCCGTGACAGGTTCGGAGGTGCATTCGGCTTGAACCAGCAGATGTCGTTCAGGAGATGAAAACCCGCCTCCTGCAGGGCAAAGCCGCAGGCATAGACGGAATGATACGTCCCGCTCACCCAGATGGTTCCTTCATCCTTCAGCACCCGCTTACAGGCGGCAATCCATTCCTGATGAAAAGCAAAGTCCGTCTCCAGGCCCTGGCTTTCGTCCCATTCACCCTTGCCCACCGGCGCTCTCTTCCCGGATTTGCAGGTAAACCCCCCATTCGAAAGGTTGTACGGCGGATCGGCGAAGACCATATCAACGCACCCCTCCGGCAGGCTGTCCATCAGGACGACGCAGTCCGCATGGTAGAGTGTGCACCCGTCACATGAATAATACGGCTCGAAGGGGGAGAGGGGCATTCACTGGAATATCTCTGCCATGACCATATAAGAGTGCGGAATGCTGAACGTAATTCCACCAAGGCCTATGGCAGGAAGGGCAGGATTCCGGGTGGCCCTCTCCTCCGGCCGCACCGCACCGGATCCCCGGTGGCCAGCCGTTCCCGAAGGGTGGAAGTGCCCTCCCTGGGTTCGGGCATTCGCAACCATCATCTAGTTTCCTCCAAATAGGTATGGTGCTATGAATGATCGCACGTCGAACAGTGTGCAGGACAAGATGAAGCTGATGGCATCGACCATCACCACCACGGCAAACGTCATCTCCGACGACGAGGTGAACACCTTCATCAACGAACTGCTCACGGCAGAGAGGATTTATGTTCTCGGTGCCGGCCGGTCGGGTCTTGTGGCCAAGGCCTTTGCGATGCGCCTGATGCACCTCGGCCTCAGGACCTACGTGGTCGGCGAGACCATCACGCCAGCAATGCATCCCGGAGACACCATCGTTGCCTACTCGGGGTCGGGCGAGACGAAATCCATCGCAGAGTTATGCGAAACAGCCAAGACTATCGGGGGAAGAATATGCCTGATTACGTCCAATAAGCAATCGAGAATCGGAAGAATCGCCGACTCCGTCGTCGTCATAGAGAGCCACCGCGATGCGGTGAACGACGAATCGGCAGAATATGAAGTGCGCCAGATGATGGGCGAACACCGCTCATTTGCCCCGCTGGGAACCATCTTCGAGACGACCGCCATGGTCTTTTCGGATGCGGTCATCTCCGCCATCATGGAGATCACCCATACCGAGGAAAAAGACTTGAAGGGGCGGCACGCAAACATCGAGTAGGAGAGGATGCGTATGAAGCAACATTCACTTAGGATCTCCGGGCGCGTACAGGAGGTCGAGATGTCGGGCATCAGAAAATTCTTCCAGCAGGCGCGGCCCGACGCCATCAGCCTCGGCCTCGGCCAGCCGGATTTTCCCACCCCCGCTCACATCAAGGACGCCGCAATCGACGCTATCAGAAACAACCTGACGGGATATACCTTCAATACCGGCGTATATGAACTCCGTGAGGCAATCTGCAGCAAATTAGCAGACGAAAATGGAATCACGTATACTCCCGATCAGCTCATCGTGACCGCCGGGGCGGGAGAGGCCCTCTTCATCACGATAACGACCCTCGTTGACGAGGGGGACCGGGTGCTCTTCGCAGACCCGGGCTTCGTCAGTTACGAAGCCTGTGCCGTTCTTGCCGGCGGTCGTCCGGACGGCGTCCCCCTTGACGACACCCTCCACCTCGATGTTGAGGCATGCAAAGAGAAGATGGACGGGGCAAAGGTATTTGTCCTCAACTCTCCCGCCAACCCGACCGGCACGGTAGAAGATCCCGGGACCATCCGGGCCATTGTGGAATACGCCGCCGATGCCGGGGTGACGGTCATCTCCGACGAGGTGTATGAACATTTCATCTACGGAAAAGAGCACGCAAGCGCCGCCCGGTTCGGTGAGAACGTCGTCACCATCAACGCGACCTCGAAGACCTACGCGATGACAGGATGGCGCCTTGGGTATATGGCAGCCCCGGATGCAATCGTCGGGCAGGCGGTCAAGGTGCACCAATACTGCCAGACCTGTGCGACCTCCATCTCCCAGTATGCCGCCATTGCCGCCTATACGGGAGGAAACGACTGCGTGCGGATCATGAAGGACGAATACGCACAGCGGCGCGACCTTCTCTACGACGGCCTCACCCGCCAGGGGTTTGACTTCCCGAAGCCGGAAGGCGCCTTCTATATGTTCGTTCCCATGGAACGCGAGCTGTTCCAGGCCATCATCGACGCGGGTGTCGTGATCATCCCCGGCGACGCCTTCGGCGCCAATGCCGGGAACTATGCCCGCTTCAGCTATGCCGCATCAAGGGAGAACATCACTGAAGCACTGAAGAGAATTGCAACAGTAACAGGATAATGAGAGCATGGTACAGGAACTATTACAGAAACTTTCGGATGCGCACGGCCTCTCCAGCTACGAGGGCAATATCCGGGCCATCATCAAAGAAGAGCTGAGAGGGCACGTCGATGAGTTTACCGAGGACAGTATGGGCAACCTCGTCGCCATCCGGCGCGGGGGCGATTTCAAGGTGATGATCGCCGCCCACATGGATGAGATAGGGCTCATGGTCCAGTACATCGATGATGACGGGTTCATCCGTTTCGTCCCCATCGGCGGATGGTTCCCCCCGGTACTCTACACCCAGCGGGTCATTCTCCACGGCAGAAACGGCGGTGTTACGGGAGTCGTCGGCGCCAAACCCCCGCACATGATGACCCCTGATGAACGCAAGAAGGAGCTCAAAATTGAGGACTTCTTCATCGATGTCGGGGCCTCCTCGGCAGATGAGGTGGCACACCTCGGCATCGAGATCGGAACACCCGTCACCATCGACCGCGAATATACCCGGCTTGCAGGAAGCAGGGTCACCGGCAAGGCCCTCGACAACCGCGTCGGCGTCGCCCTCCTGATAAAGACCCTCAGGGAAGTGAAAACACCGCACACCATCTACGGCGTCTTCACGGTCCAGGAAGAGGTCGGCCTCAAAGGGGCAAAGGTCAGTGCGTTCACCCTCGACCCGGACTGCGCCATCGCAACCGATGTGACCATCCCCGGCGATCACCCCGGCGTCACCCGAAAGGAGGCCAGCCCCGAGATGGGCAAGGGGCCGGTCATTGTTCTGGTCAGCGCCCAGGGCAGGGGCCTTCTCGCCGACGGACACATGGCTGACTGGTTGCGGAGCACCGGAGACCGGTGCAAAATTCCCTACCAGCTCGAGGTGGGCACCGGCGGCAACACCGATGCCACGATCATTCACCTGGTCAGGGGAGGCATCCCCAGCATTCCCCTCTCCATCCCGTCACGGTACATCCACTCGCCGGTCGAGGTCGTCGATACAGCCGATATCGAGGCAGGCGTCCGGCTGCTTATCGAAGCACTCGCAACCAGGCCGAAATTCCTCTAGGTTCTCCCATCCTCCCCCCCTATTTTCACCCCGTGCACATGCCGCCGGATTATCACTGATAGCGCCGCACTCATGCCACCCATGAACCACACCGCCATCCGGCCGATCTTCTGTCCCGACGGGGAGATGACGCATGCGGGATTTGCCATCGTGCTTGCACCGGCGACCGCCCTCGCCGCCGCCGTCACCGAGTGTCTCCGCCTGAACCACGGCCGTGTGCTCTATGTCAGCGGCAACTATCCCCCGGTCCTCACCGGCCTCGACCGGAGGGAGCGGACATTTCATGTCCGCCGGGCGCTCACCGCGTACCAGCTCCTTTCGATCCTTGATGAGGCATGGGCAGAGGAGATAATCCTCATCGAGCACGACCGTGGCCTCTTCGACGACGCACCGGAGACCGCTGCAGGCATCGGGCGGGCCTGTAGCG
>Ga0209269_1000300_pt1 | contig 54342 bp, 61 predicted proteins | sample MTBAKMMethaMetaG_FD_187455 | JGI IMG/M metagenome (GOLD analysis project Ga0209269, IMG submission 187455) | Enrichment culture microbial communities from Arthur Kill intertidal strait, New Jersey, USA, that are MTBE-degrading - MTBE-AKM (Arthur... | ecosystem: Environmental > Aquatic > Marine >... | reverse complement strand
ATGAAGGAAGGCTTCCTCCGGAGAATGACTTCTCGATCAGGATCTCAAGATGATTCGGAGGTGCTCAAAAGCACCCCGATTTGAAAAACCGGATGAGCCAGTAAATGTGATGGGCCCGGTCGGATTTGAACCGACGACCAAGCGGTTATGAGCCGCTCGCTCCACCGGACTAAGCTACGGACCCCTGTAGCATCGCAGGTTAAAGATAGGGCCAATATTAAATTTATGGCCCTATCCCCGAAACACCAATGGGTTCGATGGACCATTATCGTTTCGTCCCCATTTTATTTACGAGGCAGTTCCCTGGTACTGTGGCCCAGCGCCTTCCTAATCTCTTCGATGGCCATCTTACCCTCCTTGGTATCCTCTATTAGGTACAGGACCGAACCGGCCAGTATCGCGCTAGCTCCCAGCAGGATCGTGGTAATCGGTAGGAACACGATCATGACTACGCAGGAGATGGCCCCCAAGGCAGGCAATAGCCATTTGAACGGGACCTTAAAATAGGAGCGGTCTTTCGGAATCAGGTCCCTATGAACGCAGAGCATCATAGCGCTTACGTTCACCAGGACCATGGTGAACAATATCGTCACATTGGTGACGTCTAAGATGAATGACAGATCGCCTGGTAGGATGAAGAAAAAGGTGATGAACGAACCGAGCAGAATGGAATTGATCGGCTGCCCTTTCTTCAATTTGGCGAAACGGCCAGGTAATTGTTTCTCTGCGGCCATCTCCATGGTTATGCGCGATGCCCCGATGATATTGGCGTTGGAGGAGGATAGGGTGGAGATGGTCGCGGCTATCGCTATGACGATACCACCGATCGGCCCGATTAGTACCTTGGCCGCCTCGAAGACGCTGTCGCTTCCGTAGGATGGTAGGTTGGCCGAAAGAAGAGCTACGATCACCCCCACATAGATGAACATCACCATCCCGATGGAGGCCATTATGGCCAACGGCACCTTCTTAATGGATTCCTTGACCTCGCCGGCCATCATCGCCGCCACCTGGAATCCGGTGTAGGCGAAGAACACCATGCTTATGCCAGTGAGAACCCCGCCTCCGCTGGTGCTGAGGAAACCGTTCAGGTCAGAGCCCCTCAGGGAGAAGATGCCGAACAGGACCAGCCCGATCAATATCGCCACCTTGCTGGCGACCAATATGAGTTCCGCCCTCCCCGCTTCGGCCAAGCCTCGAAAGTTCAGGGCGGTGATCAGAACCAGACCTAGCAGGGCGAATATCCGGGGGTCAAGGCTCCATCCCAAAAGAAGGTCCAGATAGATGCCGAAACCGATGAGCACGAAGGCGGAAGAGATGACCGAGAATATGTACATCCCCCACCCAGCCAGGAATCCAGGGAACGAGCCTAGGATACGTTTAGCGTACAGGTACCCGCCGCCATCCTGAGGAAAGATCGAGGCCAGAGAGGCGTAGGAGAGACCGGAAAGCGTGATGATGATGCCGCAGACGATGTAGGAAAGGATGGCCGCTGAACCGGCGACATTGACCACCAGTCCACTGAGCACGAAGACTCCCGCCCCTATCATCGTGCCGACCGCAAAGGCGATGGTGGACCACAGCCCCAATCCTTCAGACCGTCTCAATGACCCGGTCATACCCCGAAAATCCTTTTCCGGATTGTTATAATCATGCTTTTCAACCGCGTTCTTAATAAAATCCGTCGCCACGAAACCATTATCTGTTTTCCATGGTCCTTCGAGAACAGACTTGAACGGGGGTTCGAAGCATTATCAGAAGAAGGAAATTGCTGACCGGAATCTCCACCAACGTGCTGGTGCTCGGTCTGGTCTCGTTGCTCACGGACGTCAGCAGCGAGATGATCTATCCTATACTGCCCCTCTTCCTGACCGGAATCGGCGCTACCGGCGCGGTCATCGGCCTCATCGAGGGGGCGGCGGAGACCACGGCATCCTTGCTGAAGGTCGTTTCCGGCCGCCTATCCGATCGGTTCGGCAAGCGAAAGCCCTTCCTGACCTCCGGTTACGGGCTCAGTACCCTGGCGAAGCCTCTGTTATTCTTTGCTACGTCTTACTGGCATGTATTCGCCGTCCGGGTGACGGAGCGCACCGGGAAAGGATTGCGCAGCGCCCCGCGGGACGCTCTGATCGCCGATTCCACGGCCAGAGAGCACATCGGCAAGGCGTACGGGCTGCACAAGGCCATGGACTCCACCGGCGCGGTGATCGGACCATTATTGGTGCTCCCGGTACTTCTGGCGGCGGCCACGGTGACCACCGACACCTACCGTCTGGTTTTCCTCATCGCCACCATCCCCGCGACCCTGGCGGTGATTGTATTATTCTTGTTCGTCAAGGAGCCGACGATGCAGGCGTCGAGGACCAAGGGACGTCTATGGAAGGACGCGCACCGCCTCGGCCGCAGGTTCTGGGCGTTGACATTGGTCGTCCTGATATTCTTCGCCGGGGAGATCAGCTACTCCTTCTTCGTCCTGCAGTCGCAGGCGCAGGGGATGAGCACCGTGACCACCATCCTGCTTTACGCCCTGTTCAACGTGATATTCGTTGTCGTATCGCTGCCATCGGGGATGGTCTCCGATCGCATCGGAAGGAGACCATTGCTCATGGTATCCTTCCTGCTCTTCGCCCTGACCTCTTTGGTCATGTCCTCGGCCACCGGTCTGCTGCTTTTGGCCCTAGGCTTCGTTCTCTACGGGGTGTACAAAGGCACCAGCGAGGGCGCGTTCAAGGCGTTCGTCATCGACCTGGTGCCGAAGGACCTGCGCGGTACTGCGCTAGGCGTCTATCACACCGCGGTCGGCCTGGTGATGCTCCCCGGCGGTCTGGTCGCCGGCCTGCTCTGGGATGCCGCTGGCGCCTGGGGAACCTTCGGCTACGGCATCGCAATGAGCCTGATGGCCCTAGTGCTCATGCTTGTGCTGACCAGGCGTTCCACCATCATACCCGGTGCTCCAGGATCTCCTTGACCTTGAAGTAGGTCAAGGTGGTCCAGCCTATGCCGATGAGGCCGCCGATAACTCCTATGACCAGCAAGACCTTGGCGATGTCCTCGCTCACCCAGTCGATCAGGAATCGAATGGATTCGGGAAGCGGTACGGCGAAGAACGTCATGTCGAACGGGAAGGCGCACAGGAAGTAGGCTGAAGCCAGAACGAAAAGCATCGAACCGAATATGTCCCACGGCCTCGCCATGTTCTTCCTGCCGCGCAGCGTTCTCACCAGGGGAGGCAATAGTCCAAAGAGCAGCGGTCCGAAGAGCAGCACCGCCTCCAGCCGGCCGAACTCGGAAGTGTAGAAACCGGTATCGTCCGTCCAATGGGTCAGCAGGAACCAGGCGGCCAGGCCGGTGAAGAAAAAGCTTACCAGTTGTCCCGCCCTTTCCGCGTCCTTCAATCGGTCCCTCTCCGACTCCTTCCTCCAGGTCGATTCTAGCATGTCCATTCCCCAGGAATACTACAGAATCCGAATATTAAATATTGAGCACCAACAACCGTTTTAGGTTTCCTCGGCATTAAGGTCATGAGGAAGATCATGGAGACAGGCGAGCATCTTCAGGCGCTATGCGCCAACGCGTCAGTGTACGGAGCGAGCAAGGCGGCGCCGGTACCGGTACAGAACGTAGTGGTCGATCCCAGGGTCAACTTCAAGTGCCAGGTGCCGCTGTGCAAGTACTACGGCCGCAGCCACATCTGCCCGCCCCGGGTGATGGACGCTGAAAAGTTCGCCAAGGTGCTGGCCAGGTACAGCTTCGCCATACTGGTGCAGATCTCGCTGCCGGCGAAGGAGATGGGAGCGGACCGGGAGAAGATGGTTCACGAACAGGTCAAGAAGCTGAACGAGATCGTGGCCAAGCTGGAGAGGGACGCCTTCCTCTTCGGATACCGCTTCGCTGCCGGTCTGGGCGGCGGACCATGCCCGCTCTGCGAGGAGTGCAGTGCGATCGTGGGAGAGGATTGCCGCTTTCCGTTCCAGGCCCGCCCGTCCATGGAGGCGCTCGGCATCGACGTCATCAAGACCGCTGAGAATGCCGGAATGCCCATCGACCTGCCGCCGAAGGACACCTATCTTTGGACCGGTCTGGTACTGCTGGATTGATCCTTTTTACTTTTTTCAAAATGCATTTATACCTTGAACATTCATGTTAGTTAGTGATAACTAATAAGGTATCTACATGGCCGCCAGAATGAAAGGGGATGCCCGCAGAACCCAGATATTAGACGCAGCTCTGGGCATAGTCCACGCCAAGGGGATCCATTCGCTCACATTACGCGAGATAGCCGACCGGGTGGGGGTGAGCGAGGCCGCCCTTTTCCGTCACTTCAAGGACAAAGAGGATATCGTGGACTCTTTGGCCAGCACGGTCTTCGACAGCAACCAGTTCTTCCCGCATGGGGAAGGCCCCTGGGAGGCCCTGGAGAACATGCTGATGTGGCAGATGGAGAACTTCCAGAACAACCCGCTGCACACGGCCATCCTGTTCCAGGAGGACATCTTCCGCGAGTTCCCCTCGGTGAAGGAGCGCTTCGACCTGAGGCGTTCATCGCGCTCCTCCCTGATACGCCAGCTGGTACGGGAAGGCCAGGGCGCCGGTATTTTCTCCCCGGACGTGGACGGCGAGGCGTTCTCGCTGCTCTTCATGGGCGGTTTGCGCCTAGCGGTCCTGGAATGGAGGCAATCGGGATTCTCCTACGACCTGCGGGACAAGGCGCCGGCCCTGCTTAATCTTCTCAGAAAATGCTTGGAGGTCAGACAATGAAGATCGAGCTCGGAATGATGCTGGGGATCATCTACACGGCCGTGATGCTGCCGCTGGTGTCCTATCTGCTGTACAAGGGAAAACTGAACAAGGAACTGGGATGGCTGATTCTGGTGATATCCTCCCTCATGGGCCTCGCCTTCTTCGCACCGCTCTTCCCGTGGCAGCTGCAGCTACTGATGCTGGGGAAGCTTCCGCAGGCCAACCTGCCCCTGGTGGTCGTAGTGACCTCCATCGTGATACTGTCGTCACTAGTCGTCGGCCGGGTGTTCTGCGGCTACGTATGCCCGCCGGGGGCCTTGCAGGAGCTGGCATACCTGGCGCCGATAAAAAAGGTCAAGCTCCCCAGCTCTATCACCGTCAAGGTGCGCTGGGTGGTGTTCCTGGCCATGGTGGCCCTGGCCGTCCTGCTCTCCTTCAACCTGACCAAGGTGATCGGGCTCCCCGATCTCTTCCAGCTGGTCGTCGGCCCCGGACTGGTGATATTCTTGGCCATAATCATGGCGTCCACCGTGTTCTACCGACCTTTCTGCAGGTTCGTCTGCCCCTTCGGGGCGCTGTCGTCCCTGCTGTCCTGGAAGAGCGTTTATGGGGTCAGAAGGAACTCGAACTGCGTGGAATGCGGAAGGTGTGAGAAGGTCTGCCCTCCCCAAGTGCTCAAGGAAAGGGCGGGGGCGGAGTGCTACCTGTGCGGCAGGTGCCTAGCGACATGTCATAAGGATGCATTGAGATACTCAAAGGCAGAGGTGAGGAAATGAAAGCGGCCAAGTACACGGACTTCCCGGAGAAGGACACGCCCCACAAGGTGAGCGTGCGCATGATCTACGACCACGATCACGGCCAGGCGGTGGTGATATCGCTCAAGAAGGGCGAGACGCTGAAGAAGCACGTCACCCCGGTGGACGTCATGTTCTATGTGCTCGAAGGAACCGGGAAGGTCGAGATCGGCGATGAGGTCAAGGAGGTCAGCAGGGACATGGTGATCGAGTCCCCGGCGCGCATCCCGCATCGCCTCTTCAACGAATCGTCGCCGGAGTTCCGCTTCCTGGTCATGAAGATGCCCAAACCGGTCGAGTCGACCAAGGTGCTGTGAGGGATGATATGGCCAATGAAATGATGAATCCAGACGGAGCGAAGAAGGAGGACCTCCGCGGCAAGGTGATGATCTCCAAGGACCTCGTGTCGTACCAGGACGGGGCGGTGGTCAGCCGTACGCTCATCAGCAAGAGCGTGGGAACCGTCACCGTCTTCTCCTTCGACGAGGGCCAGGGACTGAGCGAGCATACGGCGCCGTATGACGCCATGGTGGAGATATTGGACGGTGAGGCGGACATCACCATATCCGGAAAGACGCAGAGGGTGAGGGCCGGAGAGATGCTCATCATGCCCGCCAACCAGCCGCATGCCCTGCAAGGCGTGAAGGCCTTCAAGATGATGCTAATAATGATCAGGGCCTGAACCGAACCTTTTTTAATGAAATTGTGAAGAGAAGGCGCCGTCGAGCGGGATCGAACCGCTGACCTTATGATTAACAGTCATACGCTCTACCGACTGAGCTACGACGGCCTGATGTGGCCTCTAAAATAGAGGTCTGGTATTAATCTTTTGCGTTCTTCTTGGATTCCTCTTCCAGCTCGCCTTTCAACTTGCCGACGGTGACCTCCATGCGGTCCAGGATGTCCACCACCCTCTCGTAGAACTCATTGAGCTTCTCGGTGGTGATCGCCCCTTCCGGGGATGGATTAATGAGGCCCTCCTGCTCCAAGATGCGCAATGAATAACGCACTTTATGCTGCGGGATGTCCAGCAATTCCGACAGGCGGATGATGCCGATGGGCTCATGCTTCTTGATGGCGTTCAACATGACCACGTGCCTCTCCAGTAGCTCTACCTCGGCCTCTATCTTGCTGGTAAGAACGCTGTGACCCTTCATGACGGCAACTTCCTAAGCGCTAGACACGTGATAACATTTGGTATAGTTAAATCCGTTTCGCCTAAACGTTCCGTTCCAAGCTCCCAGCGCGCACCCCTTAAATACGCCACTCTGCATGATTTCCCGCATGCCGGCGATCGTGGTGGAAGGACTGACCAAGAGGTACGGGGACTTTCTGGCCCTGGACCAGGCCTCCTTCTCGGTCGGGGAAGGTGCTTTCTTCGGTTGTTTCGGCCCCAACGGCGCCGGAAAGTCCACTCTCCTGAAGATCCTCACTGGGCAGATGCCGCCCTCCAGCGGCACGGCCGAGGTCCTCGGGCTCGATCCGACGAGGGACGCCATGGAGGTCAAGAGGCGCGTAGGCATCGTCCCGGAGGTAGAGAGCCCTCCTTCATACCTCACCGCCTCGGAGTTCCTGAGGTTCGCCGGAACCCTGCACGAGGTGCGGTCGCTCGACGGAAGGATCGAGAGATGGCTGACCTTCTTCGATCTGAAAGGGTCCGAAGGCACCCTATGCCGCGACCTGTCCAAGGGGATGAGGCAGAAGGTGATGCTGGCAGCGGCCTTCATCCACGAGCCGAAGCTGCTGTTCCTTGATGAGCCGTTCATCAACCTGGACCCGATATACCAGAGGAAGCTACGCGATTACCTGCTGGAGCTGAGGGAGGACGGCCGGACGGTGTTCCTCTGCTCCCATATCCTGGACGTGGCCCAGCGCATCGTCCAGGAGATGATCATCCTGGACCACGGCAAGGTGGTCCTGAAGGACAAGGTCTCCAACGCCCTGGTGGGCGGGGAGGACCTGGAAACACTATTCCTAAGGCTGGTGGGCGGGGGGAACGGCCTCGCTCCTTAGGCTGATGCTCACCGAGGAGTACCGCATGCACGTGAAGTACTCCTCGCGGCGGCTGTTCCTGTCATTGCCGCTCTACATATTCTTCTTCACCGCCCTGTTCACCTTCGGCCTGGACATACTGACCGGCGACCTGCGGCTGTGGGACCTGATGCTCATGGCCTATGGCGGCATCTTCATCTACGGGCTCAGCGTGGGCGCCTTCGGAGTGCTCGGCCAGACGTATCTCGAGCGACGTTACGGTAAGGACAACTTCCTGATCAGCATGCCTTTCCTGCTTCCCGTCTCTTTCCGCAGGGTCTTCCTGGGGATGTATCTCCGCGACGCTATCTTCTACTCCGCCCTCATGCTGCTACCTGCGTTCGGCGGCGTGGCGCTCGGAACGGCGCTCTCGTCCCATTCATTGCTCTCCGTCCTGGTCATATTCATTGGTCTTCTGGTGACCTTCCTTTTTGGGATGTCCACCAGCTTCCTGATCTCGGTGCTCTTCGCCATCGACCGGCGTTTGTTCCTCGTAGCGGTGGGCGCGCTCATCGTATTGGTGACCGGCTACGGTCTCACTGGCCTCTATGGCCTGGACCTCATCATACCCAGCGTGGGATATCAGCTGCACGCCTTACCTTTCCCGGCGGACTGGCCTTTGGCCATTGGCTATCTGGGGGTCAGCGCGTCCCTGAGCGCCGCCTTCCTGTGGCTGTCCCTGGTACTGGTAAGGCCGGGAAGGAACGTCCTGGCCAGCTCGCATCGGGAAATGTTCCTGCAGCATTTGAGGATCTTCTCCCGGTTCCCGTCCAGCACGCTGCTGGCCAAGGAGTTCGTGGACATCCGGCGCTCCGGCCTCACCGTCCGCATGATATTCGCCTACGTGGTGCCGCTGGTCTTCCTGAGCTTCACCACCTATTACGTCAACCACGGCCTGAACATCCCGGTAGGCTTCAACGCCGTGTTCTACGGGGCCATGGTGGGTTTCTTCGGTGTTCTTCTCTACAGCTGGATGACCAACACCGACCTGAACGATTATTACGAGACGCTGCCGGTGCGGGTGCCCCAGATCATCAAGGTCAAGCTGATGGCCTTCTTCCTGCTCACCACCGGCGTTTCCACCTTGTTCGTCATCGGCATCTCCATGCTGAACGACGAGTGGCAGCTGCTCTGGCTTGCCCTGGTAGTCCTTTACTGCACCACGGCCTACATGATCCTGGCCACGGCCTATCTTACGGGACTGAACACCAACTCCTTCTTCTTCAATCCCACGATATTGACCAAGTTCACCGCCATCTCCCTGCTTCCGGACCTGCTGCTGACCATACTTTCCTTCAGCCTGCAGGGCGGGGCCTGGTGGGCCTTGGCCGGGATCCTGGGCGTATGCGGCGTGCTCCTTATCCTCAGCCTTTACTTCTACCGCGGGATCGAGCGGAAGTGGGGCGGCGCCAGTTTTCTCTGAGGCCAATCACATTATGTAGGGGAAGCTGATACCACGGGCATGGATTGGCACCGGGTGAGGCGTTTCGTTCATGTTCTATCCCCGCTCCTGTGCATCTACTACGTCCTTCCTGACCCCCTGTTCCCCGGGGCGCCCAAGGACCAAATGCTGGTCCTGCTAATGCTCATCATCCTGGCCATGGACACCGGCCGCCTCATAGCCCGGTTCAAGGTGCCCGTTCTGCGATCATACGAGGACGAGCGGCCCTCCGCTCCGGCCTTCTTCGCGGTGTCGGTGACCATCGCCCTCCTGTACTTCCCTCTGGAGATCTCCCTTCCCGTGCTGCTGGGCATGGGGTGGGTGGACCCCCTGGTCGGGGAGCTGAGGCAGCGCCAGAGCGACCTCAACCCTATGCTGCCGATGGTGGTCTATTTCTTCACACTGCTGATCGGCCTCGGCTACTTCTACGGAATGAGCTTCCCAGTGCTGCTGTCGGCAGTGCTGGTGGCGCCGATAGCCCTGTTCCTTGAATCCCGGCGCTTCCCCTTCATCGATGACGATATGATACTGATACTGGTGCCAATATTCCTAGTGGCACTGGTGCTCGGCCAGCTTCCCTTCTAGGATGAAAAAAATAGGGCTCAGTTGCCGATGAGACCCTTGCGCTTGCTGAAACCGGTGAGCCCCTGCTCGACGGTCTGGGTTGGCCCCTTGTGGCAGTTCTCAGCCGCATCCAGGGTCGTGTGGACCTTGTTGCACACCAAGCACTGGTAGATGATCTTGCTCATTGGGAGGAAGAAATCGAGAGGAGGCATATAATGTTATTCCCTTCCCTTTCGTCTCGGCCATCGGATTTGGGGCAAGTCTTTCATCCGAAGTCCATTTTCACATCTGGCGATATCGGAATGGGAACCTTTATTCGGATCAAGCGAATTATCGGGTGAATCCGCAGAGTTTTTATTTTCTAAGAGCAATTAGTGGAGGTATGAATAAAATTAAGGTCATCAATGAACCCTCCGAGTTGGTATCTATGCTGAGGGCCGTAGATACCCCGGTGAAGAGGGATGTCCTGAAGGAGGTGACCTTGGAATGGCGCACCGTGAAGGAGATCGAGGAGAAGTATGGTTCGGAAGGCAAGGAGGCCTTGGCCTTCTTCGAGAAGATGAAGCTGGTGGAGACCAGATGGCAGCCCTCCGGCGGCAACCGCCCGGACAAGGCATATCACACTTATTACAATTCCTTCCATATAAACGCTCAATGGCCTGTTTATGAGATCTCTGATGTTCTATACGCGGCCATGATGCCCGAGGACGAGTTCAAGGAGATCGAGGACAACATCCTGGAGCAGGTCGGCAAGGAAGGTCGCTTCGCCGGCGATGTCGCCGAGAACCTGGGAATGACGGCCACCATGCTCAAGAGCCTGGTGAAGCGCTCGGTGAAGATGGACTACCGCGGCCACCGTCTGGAAAGGGTGAAGGAGTAAGGTGCCCGATATCACGGTCCTCCGGCTCGGTCATCGTCCGGAGAGAGATAAAAGAATCACCACCCACGTGGCGCTGACCGCCCGTGCTTTCGGGGCCAGGCGCATCATCGTTTCCACGAAGGACGCCGTTCTGGAGGAGAGCATCAATGACGTGGTCAAGCGCTTCGGCGGGGATTTCCAGATAACCACCGGGGTGAACTGGAGGAGGTTCCTGCAGGACTTCCAGGGCACCGTCGTCCATCTCACCATGTATGGCGTTCCGGTGGACGAGGCGGCGCCGAGGGTCCCGGAAGGTGACGTTCTTGTGGTGGTCGGAGCGGAGAAGGTGCCGCCGGAGGTCTACCAGAGGGCGGACCTCAACGTGGCCGTGGGGAATCAGCCGCATTCCGAGGTGGCCGCGTTGGCCATACTTCTGGACCGTGTGTTCCAGGGCCGCATGCTGCAAAGGGATTACCAGGGGGCGCAGATCAAGGTGCTGCCCTGCGAGAGGGGGAAGAACGTTGTCGAGCTATCCAAGCAGTGAGGACTGCTACCGTATCATGCGGGAGGAGAAGGTCTCGCAGGCGGTCATTCGTCATTGCTGCGTCGTCAACCTGGTGGCCATGGAGATCGCCCGGCGCTGCGATGCGAACCTCGCCCTGGTCAACGCCGCCTCTCTGCTGCACGATATGGGCCGCTCCCGCACGCACGGGGTACATCACGTGGCGGAGGGCGTTCGGATGGCCAGGGAGCGCGGTCTCCCCGATGATCTGGTGAGATGCATCAGCCGCCACATCGCCTCCGGGTTCACCGCCGAGGAGGCCGAGGCTCTGGGGCTCCCGAAGGGCGATTATATGCCCGTGTCCTTGGAGGACAAGGTGGTGAACTTCGCCGACAACCTGGTGAGCGATCGGTCCATCAAGACCGTGGCGCAGGCCGCGGAGCGGATGCGCAGCAAGGGTTTCGAACTGACCGCCACCCGCATGCTGGCCCTGGGCGGGGAGATCGCTCGGCGCTGCGGCGAGGACGTCGATACGCTGCTGGAGAGGGCAAAGGTCAGAGAGGCCGCGGCCGCCGGCTGCGACAAGCTGGCCTAGTTTTCATCGTTCGCTCGATGATTCACAAAGGTTTTATCCGTGTCACTACTTACCAAGGCGCACGCTCCCGGCCGGTGCCGGGACGCTCACGGTCACAGGAGATTAGGCATGTCCGAGAAAAAGATCATGATGTGGGTGAACGGCGATTTGATCGAACAGGAGAAGGTGCTTCTGCCCTTCATGACCCATGCCCTGCACTATGGGAGCGGGGTCTTCGAAGGCATCCGCATATATGAGACGCCGAAGGGCAAGGCCGTCTTCCGCCTGAGGGAGCACATGATCCGCTTCCTGGATTCGGCAAAGATCATGTGCATGGCCCACCCCTACAGCGTAGACGAGCTGATCGAGGCCACCAGGCTGGCGGTTCGTCACGCCGCGGACAACGCCGACTACATCCGCCCGCTCATGTGGTACGGGGAGAACGACGAGAACCGCATCGTCCTCAATCCGTTCAAGTTCAAGGTCAACACGGCCATAGCCTGCGCCCACATGGGCGCGTATCTCGGAAAGGAGAACATGGAAAAGGGCGCCAAGCTCATAACCTCCTCGTGGACCAAACCGGCCAACACCTCGACGTCCCTGCAGGCCAAGATATGCGGCAACTACGTCAACTCCATCCTGGCCAAGATCGAATCCAACCAGCTGGGGGCGGACGAGTGCCTCATGCTGAACACCAACGGGACGGTGGCCGAGGGTCCGGGCGAGAACATCTTCATGATCAAGAACGGTAAGATCTACACGCCCCCTCTGGCGTCGGGCGTCCTGGATGGCATCACCAAGGATTCCGTGTCGATCATAGCTCGGGACAAGGGCTACCAGATCATCGAGAAGGAGATCACCCGCTCCGAGATCTACATGTGCGACGAGTTCTTCATGACCGGCACGGCGGCCGAGGTGACGCCCATCCGGTCCCTGGACCAGAGGGTCATCGGGGAGGGAAAGCGCGGGCCGATAACCAAGGACCTTCAGGAGTCCTTCTTCGAGGCCGCCCGCGGCAACGATCCCAAGTACCACCACTGGCTGACCCCGGTGAACTGAGCTCAAACCTCTTCGCAACCTTCTTATCATAGCAGCTATGGATTGTAGTATCCCGGGGATGAACATGTACGAGATCAGGTTCCACGGACGGGGCGGTCAGGGAGCGGTCATGGCCGCTCAGACGATTGCTGAGGCGGCCATTCTGGAGGGGAAGCAGGCGCAGGCCTTCCCGTTCTTCGGCGCGGAGCGCCGCGGCGCTCCCGTCATGGCGTTCGCCCGCATCGACGATAAGAGGATATGCGACCGGACCCAAGTGTCCGAACCGGACATGCTGGTGGTCATGGACGAATCGCTCTTGGACATCGAGCCGGTGGCCTCCGGCCTGAAGAAGGGGGGATGCGCGGTGGTGAACAGCCGCCTGGAACCTTCGGAGATCGATCTTGGCATGGTGACGCGATGCATCAGCGTGGATGCCACCAGCATCGCCCTGGAGATGCTCAGGGCGCCGATAGTGAACACTTCTATACTAGGCGCTATGGCCCGCGCCGACGATTTCGTGAAGCTGGGATCGATACAGCAGGCCATCATGAACCGCTTCGGGGAGAAGCTGGGGGAGAAGGCCGGCCGTTTGAACGCCGAGGCGGCCAAGGCGGCCTACGACCGTTCCCGCGAAGGTATGTGCAAGGGGGAGAGGAAGGTCCAGAAGAAGAACGCCTGGCTGCCCACCTGGCAGGAGACGCCTCCCGGGGTGGCGCTGCCGAGGACCACCAAGGCCGGCATGGCCGTGGGGCCGGGCAGCATGACCCAAAATCTCACAGGAAGCTGGGGCGTTTCCCTCCCTATATATGATGATGCGAAGTGCATCAAGTGCCAGAGGTGCTGGTTCATATGTCCGGAAGGGTGCATCCGCCGTTCCGAGAGCGACGATCTGGAGTTCGACGTCCGCTATTGCAAGGGCTGCGGTCTGTGCGCCAAGGTGTGCCCCAAGGACGCCATCTCCATGCGCAGAAAGGGGGCGAGCGCGTGAGGTCGGTGAAGGCGCTGACCGGCAACGCCGCGGCGGCCTACGGCGTCAAGCTCTGCCGTCCCGAGGTCATTCCCAACTATCCGATCACCCCGCAGACCATCATAATCGAGCAGATAGCCGACTTCATCAACGACGGGGAGCTGGACGCTGATTTCATTCCTGCGGACAGCGAGCACTCGGCCATGAGCATGGCCATCGGGGCATCGGCGACCGGCGTTCGGACGTTCACCGCCACCGCCTCGCACGGCCTGGCCCTCATGCACGAGATGCTCTACGTGCCGCCGCAGGTGCGGTTGCCCATCCTATTGGTTAACGTCAACCGCTCTCTGGGGGCGGGAAGCGGGATCTGGGTGGAGTACAACGACTCCATGGCCGAGCGCGATTCGGGATGGATGCAGGCTTACGCCGAGGACAGCCAGGAGGTCCTGGACATGGTCATCCAGGCCTACCGCATAGCCGAGGACCCGCGAGTGGTGCTGCCGTTCATGCTCTGCCTGGACGGTTTCATCCTGTCTCACACCGTGGAAAGGGTGGAGGTGCCGGGCCAGGACGAGGTGGATTCCTTCCTGCCTAAGTTCAAGCCCCTGAACCGTCTGGATCCGAAGGACCCTATGAGCATCAACATAGCCGTCTCGCCGGCGCACTCCATGGAGATGCGCTATCAGCTGGACAGGCAGATGGACGGCGCCCGGGAGGTCATCGCCGAGGTGGACGATCTCTTCGCCAGATCCTTCGGGCGAAGATACGGCGGTCTCATCGACACCTACCGCATGGAGGATGCGGAGACGGCGCTCATCACTCTCGGAACGGCCACGTCTACCGCCAGGGTGGCGGTGGACGAGCTTCGTTCTCAGGGCAAGAAGGTCGGCCTGATCAAGCTGCGCTTCATGCGGCCGTTCCCGCACCAGGAGCTCGAGGACGCGGTCAAGAACGTGAAGGCGCTGGGCGTGTTCGACCGCTCCATATCCGTGAACGGCTTCGGCCCGGTGTTCACCGAGGTGCGCAACTCGCTATACGGGAGCGGAATACCGATAACGGACCACATCGCCGGGATAGGCGGCAGGGACCTGAAGGTGTCCACCTTCAAGGAGATGTTCGCATTGCTGGAAAAGAACGCCTCCGGAAAGAAGGTAAGGGACTGCACCTGGCACGGCCTCAGGGGGGAGATGTGATGGACCGCAAGATGAACATCCGTAACATGCCCAGAGAGGACCATCTGCTCTGCGGGCAGGGGGCCTGCGCCGGATGCGGTGTTGCGATAGCCGTCAAGAACATCATGAGGATACTAGGTGACAACACCACCGTTTACGTCCCCGCAAGCTGTCTGCTGGTGTTCGGCGGGGGTATGTATCCTCATTCCGCTTTCGACGTTCCTTTCTTCTACAGCGCCTTCGAGAACACTGGGGCGGTCATTTCCGGCATAAAGGCGGGATACCGCCGGCAGGGGAAGGACGTGACGGTCATAGGCATCGCCGGGGACGGCGGCACCTTCGACATCGGTCTGCAGGCTCTGGCCGGAGCGGCGGAACGCAACGAGGACGTCATCTACGTCTGCGTGGACAACGAGGCGTACATGAACACCGGCACACAGCGTTCCGGCTCCACCCCCTTCGGGGCCTGGACCACTACGACGCCCGTAGGAAAGAAGATCAAGGGCAAGCGGGGCTTCAAGAAGGACCTGATGTCCGTGGTCACCTCGCAGGACATAGCGTACGCGGCGACGTTGTCGATAGCGCACATGAACGACTTCGTGCAGAAGGTGGAGAAGGCCAAGAACCTCAAGGGATTCCGGTTCCTGCACGTCATGACGCCCTGCGCCTCCGGCTGGAAGAGCGATCCCTCATCGACGTTCGACCTGGCCAACATGGCCGTGGAGACCGGGATGTGGTCGCTGTACGAGGTCATGGACGGAGAGGTCAAGGTCACCTATCGCCCGAAGGAGATGCGGCCGGTTACCGAGTACCTCAAGCTGCAGGGCCGCTTCAAGCACATGAGCAAGGAGGACGTGGACACCCTGCAGTCCTGGATCTGCAAGAAGTGGAACAAGCGTTATTGCCCCACCGCTCCGCCCATGGACGGCAAGGAAGAGGACCTGGCCTACGGCGGCGACGAGTGCGAGGGCGTCTGATCCCCGGACCTAACGCCGGTCCAGGAACACTCCCACCAGAAGCGCGACCACCGACGCCGGAAGGGCTATGACCAGTGGATCGACCACTGTCCAGGGACTGCTCAGCACCGCGTCCGTTCCGAACAGGGCCTTGGATATCCCCAGCACTTGCGATTCCTTGATGTGCACGAAGGCGGTCCACACGAACCAGGTTCCCGCGCCGACCACCAGGCTTAGCTTGGCCGCCAGGACGGAAGGTTTCTCGGAGAATATGCCCAGCGTGAACAACGGCAGGAAGGCCGCCGCGCTCAGCCCCATGAACATGGCCGTGGCGCGAGCGATTATGCTGCCCGGCATGAAGAAGGCCAGGACGATGCTGACCACTATCATCACCGCCGTGCCGGTCCGGTTGGCCCTCAGGGAGCAGTCCCGGTTCCTTTCCCTCCTCAGAACGGAGGGCATCAAACGGCAGCTCCCCAGGTGCGTCCACAGGTCGTGGCCGGCCGCCGAGCCCATCGAGTGGAACAAAGCGCTGAGGGTGGACATGGCCGCCGCCAGCAGGGTCAACATGAACAATACGACTATCACGTCCGGCATGGCCGTGTTGATATAGAGGGGGATTATCTGGTCGATGTTCCCGCTGACCATGGTCGTGGAGATGACGCCGTTGTTCCTTTGGAAGTAGACATTGGTCAAGGCTCCAACGGTGAAGGCTACGCCGGTGCAGAGCAGGATGAAGAGCCCTCCCACGGGTATCGCCCGGTTCAGCGAGCGGTCGTCCTTGGCGGTCATGTAACGGACGACGAGCTGAGGCTGCGCCAGAACTCCTATTCCAACGCCCATCACTATGGTGGTTATCAGGGTGAACCAGATCGGAGAACCGAACTCGGGCATGGCCGTCCATCCGCCCATGCCTTGACCGGCCAGTCCGGCCGGTACCAGGGTGGCCATGTCCGTAAGCTCCTGATGAGCTCCCGTGACTCCGCCCAGGGTCATGTAGGTGATGACCAGGATGGCCACCATTCCGAAGACCATGATCCCGCCCTGGAAGGCGTCGGTGTACATTACGGCCAGAATGCCGCCGAAGACCACGTACAGGGCGGTTATGAGGGCGAAACCCAGCAGCGCCGTCTCGTAATTAATGCCCAGGGTGGTCTCGATGAAGCGAGAGCCGCCGATGAGGACGGCCGAGGAATAGAGGGGCATGGAGGCCAGGATTATCACGCTGGTCCCATACTGCAGAAAATCGGAGCCGTAACGCTTTGCCAGGAGCTCCGGCAAGGTCATCGCTCCCAGCTTCTGTCCGATCCGGCGGGTCCTTTTACCGTATACGATGAAGGCGATGAGCACTCCGACGCCGATGCAAAGCACGGTCAGCCAGATGATCCCCATGCCCAATTGGGCGGCCACACCTCCGAAGCCCACGATGGCCGAGGTGCTGATGAAGGTCGAGCCATAGGAAAGACCGATGATGGCCGGGTGGACCTTACGGCCGGCGAGCAGGTAGTCCTCCCCCCGCTTGGTGCGCCGGTAGGCGATCAAGGACATCAGGAGCAGGATGACCACATAAACCGCGGTGAAGGCGGCCAGGGTCAGCACGTCGACCATCTCAGTCACCCCCATCGTTCCAATGCAATATCCCATATGCCAGGCAGAATATCCCCAGCCCTATGGCCAGGGCGTATCCGATAATGATCTGCGGATCGTCTATTCCGAGCAAGCCCCTCACTCCAAACCGGTCTTCCCTTGGGATCGGACCGCTCAGGTGGCCGGCCCGTTGGCAGGCCATATCATTTTTATTTTATATATATGTTACAAGCTAGTACGCTGCACGCTAGCACGCGTCAATATAAAAAAAATGAGGGTTGAAAGGGTTTAGTCCTCGGTGGCTTTCGGGGACCGCCTCCGCTCGATGAGCGTTCCGACGATCATAGCGATCACCGACAGCGGGAGGGCGATGAACAGGGAGTCCACCACCGTCCAGGGGAATTCCAGCACCGAAGGGTTCCCGGTAATGATCTCCGAGACCCTCAGCACGCTCGACTCGGCCTTGTGCACGAACACCGTCCACAGGGCCCAGGCGACCCCGCCGGTCACCAGGCTGGCCATGGCCCCCAGCCGCGAGGGGTTCTTGGAGAACACGGCGACCGTGTAGGCGGGCAGGAACGCCGCGGCGCACAGGCCCATGAACATGGCGGTAGAGCGTGCGATGATGTCCCCGGGCATTATGAACGCCAGGCCCAAGCTGGCGGCGATCATCACGAAGGTGCCGATCTTGTTCACCCGGAGCTTGGAAGCGTCCTCGTCGCTGCCGCGCAATCCGATAGGGAAGATCTTGGAACGACGCAGGTGCACCCATATATCATGTCCGGCCGCCGTGCCCATGACGTGGAACAGCGAGCTCATGGTGGACATGGCCGCCGCCAGCAGCACCAGTACGAACATCACGATCAGCCATTCCGGCATGGCCGTGTCGATGAACAGCGGCACTATGTTGTCAACGTTCCCGGTCATCTCCGTGGAGATCTTGCCGAAGTGCTGGTAGAAGTAGACGTTGGTCAAGGCTCCCATGGTGTAGGCCACACCGGTGGTGATGAGGATGAATATCACACCCACCGGGATCGCCCGGTTCAGGGCCTTGCCATCCTTGGCGGTCATGAAACGCACCGCCAGCTGCGGCTGGGCCAGCACTCCGATGCCCACACCCATGATGATGGTCGTTACCAATGTGTACCAGGTGGCCGAACCCAGCTCCGGGAAGGACGTCCAACCGGTCATGCCCGTGCTGGCCAGGCCGGCCGGCACCAGGTGAGACATGTCTGTGAGCGTCTGGAACCCGTCGAACCCTCCGACGGCGGACAGGGTGATGATCATTATAGCGCTCATGCCGAAGAGCATGAGCGATCCCTGCAGAGCGTCGGTGTACATCACCGCGATCAGTCCGCCGAAGACCACGTACACGGCGGTTATCAAGGTCAGCCCGACGATGGCCCAGAGGTAGGGCACGTCCAAGACCTGTTCGATGAAACGGCCTCCCCCTATGAGCACCGCCGACGAATACAGTGGCATCCCGACCAGAATTATGAGGCCGGTGACGTACTGCATGAAATCGGACTTGTACACCTTTCCGAGAAGATCTGGAAAGGTCAGGACCCCCAATTTCTTGCCGATGCGTCTGGTCGGTTTGCCGAAGACGATGAAGGCGATGAGCACCCCGACCAAGATGTTCAACATCACCAACCAGATGATGCCTAGCCCCAGCTTGGCCGCGTAGCCGCCGAATCCGACGATGGCCGAGGTGCTGATGAACGTGGCCCCGTACGATAGGCCCAGGACGACGGGATGGACGTTCCTCCCGGCCAGCATGTAATCGGCGTTGCACTTGGTCTTCTTGTACCCTAGCCAAGCCAGGTAGAATATCACCACCGCGTAGACCGCGGCGGCCGCCCAGAACAAGGTCTGGTTGACCATCTCAGTCGACCTCCTCGTTCCATTTCATTAATCCATATACAACGCCGAATGCGGTGCTTATGAAGCAGAGCGCGTACCCTAGCAATATCCAGGGGTCATCTATGCCGAACATCGTGTACCCTCTCTCCCACTAGCCAGAAGTGTTTGAGGGGGATTCGTTGGAATATATTTAAATGTTACATGTTAGCATGCTACATATTAGCATATCAGTACACGCGCTTGTCCACGACCCTTTTCGCCTTCCCCTCGAAGCGCGGCAGCGATCCCGGCTCCACTATCTCCACGTTAACTCCCACGTTCAGAGCGTCGCGCAGTTTGTGCGTCAGCCTATCCTTAATGGCATCCAGCTCGAACAGTCGGTCCCCGAAGGCCTCCGGACGCAGCTCCACCTTCACCAGCATGGTGTCCAAGGCGCCTTTCCGGTCGACAACGATCTGGAACTCGTTGCCGACCTCCGGGTGCTGCATCAGCGAGTGCTCCACCTGCGAGGGGAAGACGTTGATACCGCGGATGATTATCATGTCGTCCACCCTTCCCTGGATCCTGCCTATGCGCGGATGCGTTCGTCCGCAGCCGCAGACCTCCTCGTGCAGCGTGGTGATGTCGCCCGTCCGATAGCGTACTATCGGCAATGCTTCCTTCAAAAGCATGGTCACCACCAGCTCCCCCTTCTCCCCCGGGGGCATGGGCTCACCGGTATTGGGGTCCAGGACCTCCACGAGGGTGATGTCCCCCCAGACGTGTATGCCGTTCTGCTGCGAGCATTCGCACCACAGCGGCCCGGAGAGCTCGCTCGTGCCGTAGATGTCTATGGCCTTGATGCCCAGGCGTTCGTAGATGCGGTCGCGCATGCGCTCGCTCCAGGGTTCCGCCCCCAGTACTCCCAGCCGAAGCTTGGTGTCCTTCCTCAGGTCCACTCCCATCTTCTCCGCCACCTCTCCCATGTGCAGGAGGTATGACGGGGTGGCGGCGATGACCGTCACGTTGAGATCGCGGACCAGGTCTATCTGGCGCTCGGTGTTGCCGGTGGAAGCCGGAACGACCGCTGCGCCCACCTTCTCCGCCCCGTAATGCAATCCCAATCCGCCGGAAAAGAGCCCGTAGGTGTAGCAGACCTGTAGCACGTCGTCCGTGCCCACGCCTGCGGATACTAACCCGCGGGCCACCGATTCCGACCAGGCCTCTATGTCGTTCTGGGTATAGCCGACGATGGTCGGCTTTCCCGTGGTCCCGGAGGAGGCGTGGTACCTGACCACCTCCCTCGGACTGGCCAGGAACAGCTTGTCCGGGTAGCCGTCACGCAGGTCCTTCTTGGTCATGAACGGCAGCTTCCGAACGTCATCAAGCTCCTGGATGTCCTCGGGCGTTACGCCCGCGTCCTTCATCTTTTGCCGATAGAACGGGGAGAAGGTGTACAGCTTGTAGACCAGCATCTTGAGCTGCTTCAGCTGCAGCGCCTTCAGTTCCGATACGGGCATGACCTCCACTGGATTCCAATAGGACATTTGTTCACCTCAGCCAGCTACCGCTCTCATCAGTGGAAATTGACGTTGTCCAGAAGGCGCAGGCCTCCGGCCAGCAGGGACCTGATGCCCTGCTCGATGTCCTCCACGCGGACGATCAGGACCGCGAAGGGGGGATTGCGGTAACCGTATCCGTACTCGATGTTGATGTCCTTCATCTGGTCGGTCAGATCGAAGAGCCCGCCCGGGGTGTCCTGCATCTGGATCGCCAGCACCTCGGTGAACTTGACGACGAACCCGTCCTTGGTCAGGAGGTCCTTGGCGATCTCGGGCCTGTCCACCAGCACGCGTATGACCCCGTACCCGGCGCCCTCGGCGATGCTGAATCCCAGGATGTTGATCTTGCCCTCCTTGAGCACCTTGGCCACCGCCCCCAGGCGGTTCGGCCGGTTCTCCGAGAAGATGGAGAGCTGCTTTATCCGGTACTTGTCGTTCTCGCTCATCAGTATTCCCTCCTGTCCATCACCCGCTTGGCCTTGCCCTCGAATCGGGGCAGGGTGCCAGGCTGCACCAGCTCCACGTTGGCCGAGACGTTCAGAACGTTCTTCAGCCGGTTGGAGATGCGCTCGCGCAGAGCGTTCAGCTCGATGATGTTGTCCGTGAACGCCTCCGGTTTCAGCTCGGCCCTCACCAGCATGGTGTCCAGATGTCCCTTGCGGTCCACCACCAGCTGGAACTCGTTGCCCAGCTCCGGGTGCTGCATCAGCGAGTGCTCCACCTGCGAAGGGAACACATTGATGCCTCGAATAATAATCATATCGTCCACGCGCCCCTGGATGCGGGTGATGCGCGGATGCGACCGGCCGCAGGGGCAAGGCTCCTCCATCATTGAGGTTATGTCCCCCATGCGATAGCGCATCATCGGGAAGGCCTCCTTCTGAAGCATGGTGACCACCATCTCCCCTCTCTGCCCCGGTTCCAGTGGCTCCCCTGTATCAGGATCGACTATCTCCAGCAGGGCCAGGTCTCCCCAGAAGTGAATGCCGTCCTGTTCGGCGCACTCCATGAACAGCGGCCCGGACAGCTCGCTCGCCCCAAAGCAATTGAAGCCGCGGATGCCCATCTTTTCGTAGATGCGGTCGCGCATACGGTCGCTCCACGGCTCTCCGCCCAGAAGCCCGTATCGCAGCTTGGTGTCCCTGCGTATGTCAATGCCCTTCTTCTCGGCCACCTCCCCCAGGTACATCAGGTAGGAAGGGGTGGCGGCCATGGCCGTTACGCCAAGATCGCAGATCAGGTCCAATTGCCGGTCGGTGTTGCCCGTGGAGGCCGGTATGACCGTCGCCCCGATCTTCTCCGTGGCGTAGTGGAACCCCAGCCCTCCGGAGAACAGCCCGTAGGTGTTGGCCACCTGGATTATATCTTTCTTGCCCAGCCCGAAGGAGGTCATCGCCCTGGCCAGCGACTCGGACCAGTTCTCCAGGTCGTTCTTGGTGTACCCCACGATGGTGGCCTTGCCGGTCGTTCCAGAGGAGGCGTGATAGCGCAGCAGGTCCCCGCGGTCGCGCATCATCAGTTTGTTAGGGTAACTGTCCCGCAGGTCCTTCTTGGTCATGAACGGCAGCTTGCGGACGTCCTTCAGGGTCTTGATGTCGTCCGGCGACACACCGGCCGACCTCATTCTTTCGTGATAGAACGGAGAGAACTCCCACATGCGGCGTGTCTGTATCTTCAATAGCTTCAGCTGAAGGGCGTCCAGCTGGGCCTTGGGCAATTTCTCGATATGGGGGTTCCAAACGTCCAAGTACCTTCCTCCGAGGCCACGGGCAGGGCGGCGCCCCGCGTCCGGTCAGGCGTGTACGGTGATAACACGCATCATATTTATTCTCTCCAGGGCCTCCTTCGCCCTCAGAACACCTTGGAGAACAGTTCGATCAGGGGCGGTTGGGCCGAGCCCGCCAGCTCCCCGCCACTGTCCCGCCAGAGCCAGAGCACCCATATCAGGCTGGTGGTCAAACCGCCCAGCATGTCCACGTAGCAGTCGCTCAGCGTGTCGGCCAAAGAATACTGCATACCGGTGTCGGCCAGAAGGTCCCCGGTGAACTCGGCGACCTCCCAGACCACCCCGATGAAGATGGAGAACGCCAGGATCATCAGCGGATAGGCCCAGCGGGGCACCTTGATCTTGAATGAATGCAGGTCGAACAGATACAATCCCAGGGCCGCGATCATGCCTACCATGGAGGAGGAGGTGATATGGGTCAGTTCGTCCCACCACCACACGCTGTCATACAATTCCCATACCAGACCGAACGTGTGCAATCCCACCGCGAGCGATGCCCAGGCATGCATGAACAGAGGCATCTTGAACACCCCCGCCACCTCAAGCAGTAACGGAAGGGTCAGGATAAGGGCGCCTAACGTCGCCCCGTTGCCCGGGTAGCTTCGCCCTTCATAGTAGGCCAGGGCGCCCATCGCGATAACCGCGGCCTCGGATAGCAGGAACACCGCCAAGTTCTCCCTTCTCATCCTCATACGTCCCCCTCCTCAGGCGCGACCACCAGCAGGTCAGTGTAGTCCATTCTCCTCATGTCCCTCTTGAACAGGAGTCCGGATAAAACGCCGCCGAACAGGATGCCGATCAAGGACCACATGAGCTCGTCATTGGAGACGTCTTTCCCATCAATCAAGGAATACGAGGCGTCTAGGATGACGAAGGACGAGGCCAGGGAGATGGACGCCACGGTGGCGAACCCCAGGATGAAACGGTAGTTCATGTGTAACCTCGTCCTCTTGATCAGGATGAGGATGAAGAACAGGCACAGCAGCAGCGTGGCCATCATGGTGGTCAGGGTCCCCAGGGAATGGATGAGGCCGTTCCCTCCGTCGCCGAAAGTCCTCAGCGCCACGTACACCGTGAAAGGCACGACCATGAAGATGGTGAGGGGGCGCTGCAGCTCCGGTTCCTCCGGCTGGTCGAAAAGAGGGTAGCGACCTAGGATGGCCGCCACGATCCCCACCTCCAGGACCAGCCAATAGACATCGGAGGTCCGGATGCTCACCACCATGGCGGCGGCGATGCTCAGGTAGAACCAACCTCGGAACCCTTTCTTCCACATCCGATGGCCTCCGTACCTGTATCGACCGATCCCCTGCCCAGCTCAATATTTCCGGCGGGGGAACCTGCCCTCCAGGTGCAGGTCCATGAGCTCCATGTAGCTTTGTGCGCTCCTCTCCGCCTTCTCCCTGATGGTGAGGTCGTTGTGCCTGACCACTTTGCCCGGTAGCCCCATGACCACCGAGCGGGGCGGGACCTCGCTCATTCCGGTGACCAGGGCGTTGGCCCCTATGATGCATTCGTCGCCGATTATCGCCCCGTCCAATATCGTTGAGTTGATGCCTATGATGCACCGGTCGCCCACCCGGGCGCCGTTGATCACCGCCCCATGCCCGATGGTGACGAACCTCCCGATCACGGTGGGAAAATCATGACTGGTGTGGATCACCGCCCCTTCCTGCACGTTGCTGCCGGCCCCCACCCGGATGGAGTTGGCGTCTCCTCGCAGGACGGCGGTCGGCCATACGGAAACGCCATCCTCCAGCTCCACATCGCCGACGATAACGGCCGCCGAGTCCACATAGACCTTGCGCTCGGGCATGAGGAACGGTATTGGAATGATAGAAAAAATAGGTTGGCCTCAGGCCTGCGCCGGCTTGGCGGCGGGGCGCCTGGCGGTGACCCTCTTGGGGAAGTACTTCAAGAGGATGACATCTCCGATCGCCTGGATCCAGCGGAATGGGACGTTCACGGCCTTGGAGTCCTCCACCAGCAGGGGATTGGACTCGCTGATGAAGAGTCCGTCGACCTTCCGGGTATCCACATCGATGACCAAGTTGTTCACGTTACCCAGGAACACTCCGTTGGGCGTGTAGACCTGCATCCCTATGAGCTCAGAAGCCTCCTCTAACATCAGCACTCCCTTTGTCAGATATCGCCATCCTCTATTAAAAAGATTATCAGCGGCCATCCCTGGCTTCGACATGCCGCTTTGCCATTTTCCCCCACAAGTAAATCATGTATCGCCGGGGAAATTTCGCCTACCAGGAAGGATTGTGATAAAGATTATATACGGTTGAACTTCAATACGGTTTTGTAATAACAATGCACAACCGATTTAGCGGGGTCTTCTGATGGACGATGATGAGATCGCGGAGATCAGGAGGCGAAAGTTAGAGGCATTGATGGGTCATAGCGAAGAACAAGGAGAGAAAAAAATGTCTGGAGTAACCGAGGTCAAGGATAGCACTTTTGAGGAGTTCATAAAGAGCGCGCCGCTGGTGGTCATTGATTGCTGGGCACCCTGGTGCGGTCCCTGCCGCATGCTGGCTCCAATCATAGAGCAGCTCTCGGAGGAGTTCCAGGGAAAGATCAAGTTCGGCAAGATGAACACCGACGAGAACGAGAACACTCCCATGAAGTTCAACATCACCGCGATACCCACCATGCTGGTGTTCAAGAACGGCGCCCAGCTCGACCGCATCGTAGGCGCCGGCAACAAGGACTTCATGAGGCAGAAGTTCTCCAAGTACCTTTGAGCAAGGTCCGGCAAACCTTTTTCACCAAACCGTTTAATCATATCATTTTGATAAGGCTGGGATTACGATGGATTTCGACGTAGCCGTCATCGGAGCCGGCCCGGCGGGCCTTCAGGCCGCCCTGCACGCCGCGCGCAAGAAGGTCAAGGTATGCGTTCTCGGAAAGATGCAGAACAGCGCCCTGATGAAAGCGGAGATCGAGAACTATTTTGGAACGGAGCCTCGGAGCGGCAAGGAGATGCTGGACATCACCGCCAAGGCCGCCGAGGGCTTCGGGGCGGTGCTGATGGAGGAAGACCTCCTCAATATTGAAATGGAAGGCGCTGCTTTCAAGCTAAAGACCGAATCCTTGAAGGAGATCAAGGCCAAGGCGGTGATTCTCGCTCCCGGGATATCCCGCAAGAAGCTCAACGTGGAGGGAGAGAAGGAGTATCACGGTCTGGGCGTATCCTACTGCGCCACCTGCGACTGCAACTTCTTCAAGAAGAAGACGGTCGCAGTGCTGGGGGACGCAAGCATGGCCGCCTCCGCCGCCCTTCTGTTGCGGGAGTACGCGTCGAAGGTATACTGGGTAGCCAAGGACTTCAAGGCCTCCCCGGAGCTGATGGACAAGGTGAAGGCCACCGACATCGAGATGGTGCAGGCCTGGCCGATCAAGATCCACGGCGATCAGGTGGTGCGCGGAATGGCCCTGGACAACGGCCGCGACCTGACCCTGGACGGTGTGTTCATCGAACTAGGCGCCAAAGGCGTGGCCGACCTGGCCATGGAGGTCAACATCTTCCCGGACGAGAAGGGCTACATAGCGGTGAACCGCGAATGCGCCACGGAGACCCCCGGTGTCTTCGCTTGCGGTGACGTGACCGGGCTGCCCTGGCAGCTGGCCAAGGCCGTAGGAGAAGGCTGCGTGGCCGGGCTGTCCGCCGCCAGCTACGTCCGGAAGGAAAGGGAGTGAGCGCATGAGCATGGTGGAGGAGCTGGTCTCTGGTATACTCCGAAGCGAGGAAGGCTTCCGCGAGGCGCTCCGGCACATACTCGAGGAGGAGCTGAAGATCTCCGTCCCCGAGTTCTGCGAGAAGACCGGACTCTCCCCCAGCACCATCTACAAGATCCTGCAGGAGCAGCGAGAGCCCAACCTACGCACGGTGCGCGCGGTCATCAAGGGGGTCAGGAAGCTGGACGCCAATCCCGGCGGCGAGTTCATAGCGGTCATCGCCAGCCGTCCCGTCCTGAACAAGATCGAGGAGAGGATGATGAAGGTGGGCGAGAGGAACGTGCGGGTGAAGGAATATCCGGCCGGAACCATGGAGGACGCCATCATCGCCGCCGTGAAGGCGGAGAGGGATGGCGCTCTGGCCTTGGTATGCGCTCCCATCGTAGCGCCGACGGTCGAGCAGATAGTCAGGATACCAGTGTCCGTGGTGGTGCCCAAGGACAGCATGGTTCGCGCCATCGAGATAGCCGCCTCCAAGGTGCTGTGATCACTCTTCTACCATCACCATGCTCTCCAGTTGGGCCAGGATCTGCTTTCTGAGGGCGGCGAACTCCGGGGAGGCCCGGTCGCGCGGCCTTGGCCATTTTATCTCATAGACCTGACCGATGCTGCTGGGCCTGGCCGTCATGACCACTATGCGGTCTGCCAGGTAAAGCGCCTCGTCCACGGAGTGGGTGATGAATATCACGGTCTTCTTGGTCTCGCTCCAGATGCGCAGAAGCTCCTTCTGCATGAGGTTACGGGTCTGGGCGTCCAGGGCTCCGAAGGGCTCGTCCATCAGCAGGATGGCCGGCTCGTTGGCCAGGGCCCGAGCGATGCCCACCCTCTGTTTCATTCCGCCGGAGAGCTGATAGGGATGGTAGTCCTCGAACCCGTTCAGTCCGACCAGGTCGATGAACTTCTCGGTGCGGGTCCGGCGCTCCTCCGCAGGAACGCCCTTAAGCTCCAGTCCGAACTCCACGTTCCGGCGGACCGTTCGCCATGGGAACAGGGCGAACTCCTGGAACACCATCCCGCGATCGGAACCCGGTCCGGAGATCTCCTTGCCGTTGAGCAATATCCTGCCGCGGGTCTGGGTCTCCAAGCCGGCTATTATTCGGAGAATGGTGGTCTTGCCGCAGCCGGACGGCCCCAGGATGCAGACGAACTCCCCCTCGTCGACGTCGAGGTCGAAGTCGGCGATGGCCACCATCTCCCCCTTCTTCTTGGGGAAGGATTTCTTCAGGTCCTTGATCTCCAGGATCATCGTATCCCCATCCTGCGGTTGGTGACGTTCTCGAGATACTGCATGATGCCGGTGGTGAGCAATCCCAGGACGGCGACCACTATCAATCCGGCGAACATCCTGTCATACAGCCCAAGGGTCAGGGCCTGGGTCAGGATGTAGTATCCAAGCCCTCCACCCTGCACGCCGATCATCTCGGCGGCGACGATGCACATCCAACCTATCCCCATGCCGATCCGGATGCCGGTCATGAGGAACGGGATGGTGTAAGGGAACACGACCTTGGTGAAAATCTGAAGCCGGGAAGCGCCCTGGGTCCGGGCGGCGTCCATCAGGATGGGGTCCACGCTCTTTACCCCGAAGTATATGTTAGAAAGCAGGGGGAACAGCACGCCCACGAAGATGACCATGATCGGTCCCCAGAAGTAGGCGAAAACTAGAATGAAAAGCGGGACCCAGGCGATAGGCGGGATGGGGCGGAAAACCTCGACCACCGGCTTGGCCAGCAGCTCGAATGTCTTGGAATAGCCCATGGCCAGTCCCAGGGGGATGGCCAGGGCGAGGGCCAGAACGAAACCCATCACGAAGCGCCGGAGCGAAGCGTAGATGTTCTGCCACATGGTGATGCCCAGGTTGGGGTCCACTTCGACGAAGGAGCGAACCAGCGCGTCCAAGGCCTCCCAGGGGGTCGGTATGTAGACCAGATTGGCCAGGATGGACACCGCCCACCAGGTCAAGATGAACATGCCGAGGGAAATGGTCGTCACTATGGAGTTCTTGACCAAGGGCTTGTTGAGAAGCTCCATGGTCTTATCCAGGCGATCGATATCATCCTCGGTCATGTCGGTCCTCACAAGATTAAATAAATAAAAAGGTTTGGAGGCGTTTCCTATGTGCCAGACAGCTTTATCTTGAAGCCATACTCATCAGCGAAGGCCAACATCAGCAGGTGCTGAATGGATGCCGCGCCAGGGGTTCCCAAGGTCTTGCCTCCGAGGTCCTCGATGGTCAGGATGTCATTGTTGACGATTATGGCGGACCCTTCCACGTTGGCCTGGGCTACCACCCTGATGTCGCTGCTGGCAGTGTTCACGTTGAGGTGTTTGATGATGGCCGGGGGCGATCCCAGATATCCAACATCGATGACGTCGGTATCAAAGGCCAACATCACAGCGGCACCGTTAGCGTAGGGGGCCGGGGAGGTGATCTGAACGCCCCACTGGGTGAACAGGTTCTTTCCCTCATAGGAGGTACCGTCCCACATGGTCACGTTGGTGGCCACCACCCTGGCGAACTGGTGCAGGTCTCCCTGCAGGAATCCCAGGCGGACGGTTCCCACTATCGTATCGGTCTTGTTAAGGCCGTTAGCGGTCTCTAAGTAGCTGTCGTCGACGAAGGTGTCGACGAAGTCCTCCACCGACGAGTATCCCCTGGCGGTGACCGCGTCATCGCTGGTCTGCTCCAGATCGATGAAGTCCTCGGTGAAGTTGACCAGATAATCCTTGAACTGTTCATTCATATCGTAGAGAAGGGTCATATGCTCCAGGGAGGCGGCCACGACGGTGGTGTTGCGCCCACTGAACACCGCGCCCATCTGCAGCAGGCTGGTGTAGTTCTCCTCATTGGTGTCCTTGTTCTCTATGGTGTCAAGTATCCAATTGGTGGCTTCCATATGGGCCGCCACCGTCCTGGCCACCAGCTCCGGGTGGTCCTCAGCGAAGTCAGCGTTAACAGCGACCACGCAGCAGGGATGGTTCGGCCAGAACTCTCCGGACCACATCAAGGCGTGTGCATCGCCGGATAGTATGGAATCGGAGCAATAGGGCTCCCAGCTCACTCCCCCATCGATCAGCCCTTGGGCGATCTGGTCCTTCTGATTGACCGGGGGCACAGCCAACCAGTAGATGGTGTCGTCATCGTTCCCATCGTCGTTCAGCATCGTCACGGCGAAAGCGGCGATGATGACTATGGCAACCACGGCGACAGCGATGATGGCAATCTTCTTGTCCATATGAAAGTCACCTGTGCGATTAAAATCGAGGAATGGTATAAAGCGTTTTTGTCTATTAAGGAAAAATTAATCCTGTTTGTACAATTTTTGAATCATATTGCCCAACTGTACCCTGTTAAGTCGGATGCTATTGGAAAACCAGTTCCTAAGTGGATGACGCACATTATTTTTTAAGGAAGCAAGTTTACAAATTCTTAATACCACGAGCATCTTATTGCGTTCACTGATATTATGTTCGAGCTTAACGTGGTCAGCAACACCCCGCTCACCCCGATCGAGGACCTCAAGGAGGCATCGTTGGAGTTCCTCAAGCAGATCGGTTACATCTCCAAGGGCTACGATCCCAAGACGGACGTGGACAATATACAGGAGAGCATCCCTTACCGTCTGTTCACCGAATGTTTCCTGGGCAACCTGAACCGGGTCTGGGCGGTTGAAGAGCTCTCGGCCTACCTAGGCACCACCAAGCCCACCGTGTACCGACATCTCAACAAGCTCAAGGCCATCGACGTCCTGGAGGACGTCTCCATCGACCTGGGGGGACAGAGGAAGAAGGGCTACCGCATAAGGTACGGCGATCTAGGCAAGGCCTGGAGCTTCACCGAGGCCAACGTCGAATTGGCCATGCAGTCCTACCGTAGAACGGTCGAGCACCTGCAGCAGCTGGCCAGGGAGGGGTAGGCATGGACGAGAAGTATCCCACCAAGCTCACCAAAGGGTCCCGGTACCACATGGTCATGGCCACCGGAGGCGGGTCCACCTTGGAGATGGAAGGGGAGTTCGTCGGTTACCTGCAGTACGGCAGCGACGTCGCCCTGACCGTGCGCTTGGAAGGCGGTTCGCTGAGGATCGTCCCCTCCCGTTCCCTGCTATACTTGGACATCCTGGACTCCAAGGAGGAGAAGGATGATCGCCCCAAGGAGAACGGGGTCTATTTCGGCTGATATATTCTGGGAAAGGGAACAGATGGACCGTCGCCAGGAATATCATCAGCATCTCATCCGGCTGCTCCTTACCGGGGAGATATCCGACAAGGACGAGCTGCAGCGCAGAAAGGTGAAGCTGAGCAAAGAGCACGGTCTGCCCGGGGTGCCGAAGAACTCGGAGACCTTGGCGCTGGTTCCCAAGGACAAATTGCCGGACGTACTGGAGATCCTGCGCCGGAAACCGGTGCGCACCCTGAGCGGGGTGGCGGTGGTGGCGGTCATGACCTCGCCGGCGCCCTGCCCGCACGGCAAGTGCACCTACTGCCCTGGAGGGGTGGAGAACAATTCGCCCCAATCCTACACCGGAAAGGAACCGGCGGCCAGGCGCGCCGCCGACAACGATTTCGATCCGTATGGCCAGGTCCGCTCCCGCATCGACCAGCTCTCCATGATCGGACATCACACCGATAAGGTCGACCTCATAGTGATGGGTGGAACGTTCACCTCCCGGCCCGAGGAGTACCGGGAATGGTTCATCAAGCGCTGCTTCGACGCCTTCAATGGTCACGAGTCCCTCAGTCTGGAATCGGCGCACCTTTTGAACGAGGGCGCCGAGCATCGCGTCATCGGCATGACCGTGGAGACCCGGCCGGACGCCTTCACCGAGGACGTGGCAAGGGAATGCATGCGCCTGGGGGCTACGCGCGTCGAGCTTGGAGTGCAGATACTGGACGACGCCATTCTTGCTTCGGTCAATCGCGGTCACGGGGTGGCGGAGGTGGTCGAGGCCACCCGCATCGCCAAGGACCTGGGGCTCAAGGTCTGCTATCATGTCATGCCCGGCCTTCCCGGGTCCGATCAGGAAAAGGACGTCGAATCGTTCCGCCAGATGTTCGATGACCCCCGGTTCCGACCGGACATGGTCAAGATATACCCCACGCTGGTGGTCAAGGGCACCAAGCTGCACGAGGATTGGAGCGCCGGTAAATATCGCCCGTACGACACCGACGAGGCGGTAAGGGTCATCGCGGAGATGAAGAAGCTGGTTCCTGAATACGTGCGCATCCAACGCATCCAGAGGGACATCCCGGTGCCGCTCATCGAAGCCGGGGTGGACAAGGGCCATCTGCGGGAGCTGGTAAAGGAGCTGCTGGCCCGTCAGGGTCGTGGGTGTAGATGCATCCGCTGCCGCGAGGTGGGGCTGCTGGGGATAAGTGATATCGATCCCGGGGAGCTCATACCGAAGGTCATTTCCTATGAGGCATCGGGAGGTCGGGAGGAGTTCATCTCATTGGTGCTGGACAACAACGCCTTGGCCGGCTACGTCCGCCTGCGGAAGCCGGAGGGGGACGCCGCGCTCATCCGGGAGCTGAAGGTCTTCGGGCGCATGGCCCGTCTCGGGGAGAGGGACGGGGAATGGCAGCATCTGGGTCTTGGCGGCAGGTTGCTGGCCATGGCCGAATCATCGGCCGTAAAGGAGGGTTATACCTTCATCAAGGTCACCAGCGGCGTAGGCGTCCGCGGCTATTACGCCTCCCGTGGATATGATAGGGCGTTGCCGCACATGCGCAAATCCCTTGCCAGCGACAATGATTAATCCCCGACGGCCAATATCCCCTCGGGGATGCGTATGGTATGCACGTTCTGCGGCACCGCTTCATCTGAAGGGGCTTTGATATGCTCGGCTTGCGTTGAGAGGGTCAGAGAGGACCTTTTCCTGAGGGATTGGTCGGTCGACCCGAGGTCCGACCTGCGTTCACTGGGCATCAGGAGCGCCTGTCTGCGGGTCGGTCCAAGTTCGCAAGGGGAGGTGCTTCTGCGAAAAGGAAGCGACCCCTACCTACTGGTGGAAAGGACGCTGCAGGCCGAGGACCGCTCGCATCTGCCGACGGTGCTGGACCACTACCTGGCGGGAATGGGGGTCGGACTGCACCTGATGGGGGACGAGCAGGTGCCGCTCCGCCCCAAGATCAAGGAGCTCCTGGACATCCCGGACCGCATGGATTACCAGGGGGAGCGGTGGGGTCGGGCGCTGCTGCGCCTAGGCAACCTGCTGGCGCTGAGCGCCAGGGATATGTCCAGATTACCGTTGGGCGACGAGGTTCGCAAGGAAATGTTCCGGGAGAGGGCCGCACAGGCCCTTTCTCTCTACCTTAGAGCATCGGTGGTGCCGGAGCTGGAGCCGATATCCCGGGCCAACACCGCCATGCTCAGGATATGGGGCGGCGACCGCGAGGCGCTAGAGGAGCTAAAAGCGGCGGCGGTCGACGACGGCGGCCGAATGCAGTTGGCGAAGGTATACTGGGACATGGGGCGGGAGGACGATGCCGCTGAGGTGGTGGCGTCCACCGAGGACCTGCAGGAATCCGTCCTGCGCCTGAGGAGGGGATGCCCATGACCGACCTGTCCGAGAAGCTGGACCAGAACGAGAAGCAGCGCTTGACCGAGGCGGTGCGCAACCTCGGTCTTCAGGAGTACCGCGACCTAATGATATCGCTTATGGGCGGCATGGGCGTACGCGTCCAATCGGCGCGGGAGCAGCAGAACGCCCTCATAATTCACGGGCAGGGCGAGGTCCCGTACCTGGTGCTGGCTTCCCGGACCGGGTTCTCCGACCCGGAGCTGGTGGTCCGGTCCCTGGTCGAGGACGCCAAGACCGATGGGCGGGTCCCGGTGTTCATGTCCATGCAGGAACTGGACCCCGGCACGCTTAATCTGTTGGAGAACGAGGGGGTCTCCTTCGCCGACACCGAGCGCTTCCTTTCACTGTTGCAAAAGTACGGTCTGGACGAGCCGCTCATGGTCACGGAGGACCTCAAGGTCCTAGAGGACCGCGGCGAACCTTGCTTGCCGTCCGTATGCAAGATCGAGGAGCTGCTGGATGAAGCCGAGCAGAGGCGGAGGAAGGGGGACCGCTCTGGCGCCATCCGCATCTTGGACCAGGCATTGCAGATCAAGCCCCTCAACGATTCCATATGGCTGAAGAAGGCCAGCTACCTCTCGGAGATGGGAAGGGCGGCCGACGCCCTGGTCGCCGCGAACAAGGCGGCGGACCTTCGTCCGGGGGACGCGGGAACGTGGTTCACCATCGCCCTGATACAGAACCAGCTTGGCGATCGGGAACGTGAGCTGTCCGCTTACGATAACGTGCTGCGCATAAATCCAGGTCACGCCCCGGCGCTCCTGAACAAAGGAGCGACGCTCTACGAGATGGGCCGGCTGGAATGGTCGCTGAAGGTGTTCAACGACATAGTCCACCGCTATCCCCAGGAGCCCCGGGGCTGGAACAACCGGGGTCTGGCGCTCAAGAGGATGGGGAAGCTGGTCGAGGCTAGGGCCTCCTTCGAGAAGGCCCACGCTCTCGATCCCGATCTCGAGGACCCCTTGATCAATATCGCCCGCCTGCGCGAGGAGAATGGCGACATGCCTGGTGCCGTCGAAGGGTGGAAGGACGTGCTGCGGCTGGTGGACTCCCGGGCGGACATCTGGGCTCACCTGGGCACCTGCCTCAAGGCGACCGGCGAGAACGAGGACGCGCTGACCGCCTTCGATAAGGCGCTGACGTTGGAACCATCGCTCGAGCTGGTGCGCCGGGAGAGGGAGGAGCTCGCCGCCCTTTTGAAGGTGGACGAGCCCGAACCGGAGGAGGAACTTCCGTCCGAGGACATGCTCCCCAAGGACGAGCCAGCTCAAAATGCCGTCCCGGAGGTGGTCTCACCGGCCGAGGTTCCCGAGGAGGCATCCCTGCAGGTCCCGGAAGGCCAGGTGGCGTTGGAAGCGGTCCCGGAGCCAAAGCTTCCGGCCGAGACGCCCGAGGACAGGTCTTTGCAGGTCCCCGAGAGGGAGGTGTCCCTGGAGGTGGTTCCGGAACCGCTGCCACCGGCCGAGGTAGCGGAAGAGAAGGCGCTGCTCCCGAGGGAGGAGCCGGGGGCGCTCGAGGTCGCTCCCGAGCCATCGCTACCCGCCCAGTTCCAGAGCGGTCCGCTGGCCGTAGAGATACCGGCGGACCTTGGTCGGACCACTCAGGCACCGAGCGAGGGCAAGGAAACATCCGTCACGGACGTTCCGGCCGAGGCCCCGGAACCGGAGGTCGTTCCGGCTAGGCCGGAATGGCCGTACGAGGTCTCCCTGCCCCCCCTGCCCGAGGAGAGGGACGAACGATCGAAGCAGGAGGCGTCCCTGCTGCTGGCCGGTAAGGAGTACGAAAAGGCCATCGGCATCTGCGAGACGGCCTTGGCCGAAGGGGCCGACCTCGAGCTGCTCCGGTTGAAGGCCCGGGCCCTGATGTCCTTGAACCGCGGGGAGGAGGCGGCCGAGACGCTGAAAGAGGCGCTGAGGCACGACCCCGGGGACGCACGAACCACTCTGGACCTGGAGGCGCTCTTCCACCGTTACGGAGGGGAGGGCGGCAGGCTGCTGCAGTCCCTGGACTGCCAGGAGTCCCTGGCCCGTCATGCCCTGGACCTGCTGGAAAGGCAGAGGTACAACGAGCTGGTGCGCATGGACGTCAAGAAGGGCGGACTGCCCGTCCGGCTCTCCAAGTCCCTGGCCCTGGTCCGCCTGGGCAGGTACCGGGACGCCTCGAAGCTCCTGAAGTCCCTGATCTCCGAGTTCCCGGCCTATCCGGAAGGACTGAGCAATCTGGGCGTCTGCATGCGCTTCATGGGTGAATACGATTACGATCAGGCGATACACCTGATGAAGCTGGCGCTGGAGGTCGATCCCCATCACTCGGACGCCATGAACAACATCGGCTGCACCCTGTTCGCCGCCGGGAAGTACGAGGGGGCGCTGGAAGTGCTCAAGGCCGCGGCGGACGAGGACCGCCGCCCGGAGTATCTGCTGAACCTGAGCAACGTGCAGATGGCCCTGGGGGATACGGTCACAGCGAAGGAAAGCCTGACCTCCGCCCTCAAGATGGAGGAGAGCGCGGACGTGTTGTACATGCTGGCGGTTATCGCTGAAGGCGAGGGAGAGTACCGGTGGGCGCTGAGCCTGTACCAGGACGCCTTGGCCAAGGGCCCGGGCTTCCGCGAGGCGCAGGCCGGGGTCGACCGCACCAAGGTGCTGGCCAAGAAGTGAGCTTGCGCTTAGCTGCCGGATAACAAAATGGAGAAGATGTAGGGTTTAAGGTTTAGCGGGAGATGCTCATGACCACCACGTCACGAACATCCTTCATCTCGCTGAACGGGAGCACCAGGCGGCCGTGGCTGTCGGTGCGGAATAGGCGGCTGTCGATCTCCTCGGCAGGGACCACCAGCACGTGGTTGATCTCCCCGGTCACGGTGTCCACCACGAAATTGTCTATCATGCCCAGGATCTGACCGTCGTTGGTCATGACCGTCTTCCCCTTCAGCTCGGTTATGAACTTCCTCATTTGCGCACCCCAAACAGATGGTCCGATTGACTATCGCATGAGATTGAGCGTATTTATAGATTTATAGGATGCTTATCTGGACACCTCAGAAGACGGCGAAGTAGCGGCATCTGCAGTACCCCTTCACCGCATAGATCTCGGTGGCGCAATCGTGGCAGGGGATGGGCATGGTCTCCATGGCCTCGTCGATCTTGAGCTTCCTCCCGGACATCTTCCGGCATTCCGGGCAGGCGTCCTTGGCGCACTCGATCTCCACCCTCTCGAAACCGATGTCCTTGAACGATTTCAGGTTGTAGCGGGCGATGATCTGCTGTATGGTGAACAGGTCCTCCTTCTGGCCGATCTTAGCCAGCAGGTCGACCATTCCCTGGTACATCTTCAGCTTGAGGTCGGGATGCTCGGTCTTGATGATGTTGTCCTTGAGCAGCTCCAGCGTGGCCATCCACTCCGGCGGTTCCTTGCCGGAGGCCATGGCCATCTGCCGCATGCGCATCTTGAGGTCCATCTCCCCCAGGAAATACTGGGAGAGGGTGAGCAGGCTCTCCTCCCTCTGGTCGAACACCTTCTTCGTCTTGTCTCTGCTCGGGGCCTTGGCCGGCTCAGTCTTCCTTCCCTCGACCTTTCTCACATCGCCCTTGGGCTTCAGAACTTTTACCATCATCACACCTACCTGAATATCCCCAGGTCGTCTATCCCGCCCCGGGCCTTGTGCAGGTTCTTGCTCACCATGTCGTAATGCTTCGCCGTTTCCTTGTCGACGGACGGACGCACGTTCTTGAGGGCCGCCTCGAAGTGTCTCATCCCCACCTCCAAGGATTCCCGGTCCTCGCGCAAGGAGGCCATGGCCGCCTCCCGGCAGAGGTTCTCCAGGTCGGCTCCGACGAAACCCTCGGTCCGCGAGACCAGGTCCTCGATGTTCACCTCCTTGAGCGGCATCACCCGGGTATGCACCTGCAATATGCCACGCCTGGCCGGGGCGTCGGGCACCGGCACGAATATCAGCCGGTCGAATCGTCCGGGCCGCAGCAGCGCCTGGTCAATTATGTCCGGCCGGTTGGTGGCGGCGATGACCGTCACCCCCTCCCTGGTGGTCAGGCCGTCCAGGGAGGTGAGCAGCTGGTTGACCAGGGTGTCGTAGCCCTTGGACCCCTCGTAGACCCCCCGGCGGGGGGCTATGGCGTCGATCTCGTCAAGGAAGACTATGGCCGGGGCCACCTGCCTCGCCTTCTTGAATATCTCCCGTAGGGCCCGTTCGCTCTCCCCGTACCACTTGGACATGATCTCCGGACCCTTGATGCTTATGAAATTGGCGTTGGACTCGTTGGCGACGGCCTTGGCCAGCAGCGTCTTGCCGGTGCCCGGCGGTCCGTACAGGAGCACTCCCTGGGACGGCCTTATGCCCAGGCGTTTGAAGGCATCAGGGTTCTCCATGGGCATCTCCACCACCTCCTTGAGCTGCCTCTTCACGTCGTCAAGGCCGCCGACGTCGCCCCATCCTATGTTGGGCACCTCGACCATGACCTCGCGCATGGCCGACGGCTCGATCTCCTTCAGGGCGGAGTCGAAATCGTCCGAGGTCACCTTCATCTGGGCCAGGACATCCTGGGGTATGGCGCTGTCCAGGTCCATGTTGGGGACGAACCTCCCCAGGCACTTCATGGCCGCCTCGCGCGCCAATGCGGAAAGGTCGGCGCCGGCGAAGCCGTGGGTGACATGGGCGTACTGGTCCAGGCTGACGCTCTCATCCAACGGCATACCTCGGGTGTGGATCTGCAGTATCTCCTTCCGTCCCTGGAAGGACGGAACGCCCACCTCTATCTCCCGGTCGAAGCGTCCGGGGCGGCGGAGGGCGGGGTCCAGAGCGTCCTGGCGATTGGTGGCGCCGATTACGATGACCTGCCCCCGGTCGGACATACCGTCCATGAGCGTGAGGAGCTGGGCGACGACCCGGCGCTCCGCTTCGTGGATGGAGTCGTCCCTCTTGGGGGCGATGGAATCTATCTCGTCAATGAATATGATGGATGGCGCGTTCTTCGCCGCCTCGTCGAACTTCTCCCGCAGGTTCTCCTCGCTGCCCCCGTACCACTTGGACATGATCTCCGGCCCTAGTATGGAGTAGAAGGAAGCGCCGGACTCGTTGGCAACGGCCTTGGCCAGCAGAGTCTTGCCGGTTCCCGGCGGTCCATAAAGAAGAACGCCCTTGGGAGCATCTATCCCCAAGCGGTCGAACAGCTCCGGGTGCTTGAGCGGTAGCTCGATCATCTCCCGGATGCGCTGAAGCACCTCGTCCAGTCCGCCGATGTCGTCGTAGGTTATCGAAGGAACGAAGGTATCCTTCTCCTCCGAGGCCTCCGATCGCACCACCATCTCGGTGTGCTCGGCCACGGTGACCACCCCGCTGGGGACGGTCGACGCCACCATGTAAGGTGCGGGGCTCATCCCCCAGGCCATATTGGGGATCATGACCTCGTCGCCCTTGACCAGGGGGCGTCCGAGCAGGCCCTTGCGGACCAGCTCATCGGTCCCGGCGCCGAAGCTCACGTTGTTCACCCGCTTCTTCTGGGATATCGCCGGGGCCAGCACGACCTTGCTCGCCAACTGCGGGTCCGCCCTGGTGACGGTGACCCTTTCGCCGATGGACACCCCGGCGTTGGAGCGCAACACCCCGTCGATGCGGATTATGTCCTTCCCCTCGTCCTCCTGCTGGGCCCGGAAGACCTTGGCCACGGTCATCTTCTTTCCGGTGATCTCGATGATCTGGCCGACGTCGACGCCGAGCTCCTTGCGGGTCTTCATGTCAAGTCGGGCCCGGCCCAGCCCCACCTCGATCTGGGATTGGGCCTTGGCCACGCGGAGAAGAACTGACTCTGCCATAAGTATCAAGGTCGAATCTGTTCTCTGGATATTAAGTTTGCATCAGGACGGCGAAAGGAATAATAGCGCACCTTCACTTCCCCCGCTCATGGAGTTCTCCGCCGAGTGCGCTCCCTGCCTTCTGCGCCGCATACTGTTCCAGACCAGGCTGGTCGACCCTTCCCTGGAGGGAAAGGTCATGTCCGCCTGCCTCCGTTTGGTGGCGGAGGAGTGGGAGCCGGGCATGAACTCGGCCGCTCTGGCCACCAAGGTGCACAGGCTTTCATATCAGCTGCTGGGAGTGACCGACCCCTACGCCGCCCTAAAGGCGGAGGCCAACCGGGTGGCGTTCTCATTGCTTCCGCGGGCGGAGGAGCTGGTCGAAAGCTCCGGGGACCGCCTGAGGACCGCCTGCCTGGTGGCCATCGCCGGAAACGTCATGGACTTCGGCATCGGCGGGATAGAGAGCCCGGAAGAACTGAGGCACACCTTTGAGGAGCTGGTCTCCCAGGAGCCGGAACCGAACGACCTGGAGCGGCTGCGGGAGCTGCTGGAGGGGGCTAAGGAGGTCCTGTATCTCTTCGACAACTGCGGCGAGATCGTTCTGGACCTCCCGCTGCTCCGGGAGCTGAAGGCCATGGGGCTTAGGGTCACCGGAGTGGTGAAGGGCGAACCGATAATCTCGGACGCCACCTGGGAGGACCTCTCCGTGTCCGGTGCGGACAAGTTACTGGACCAACGCCTGACCACCGGGGTCTTCGCCGTAGGCATGGACCTGCAGCGCGCCCCCGCCGATCTCAAGCAGGCCTTCGCCCGGGCCGACGTCATAATCGCCAAGGGGATGGCCAACTTCGAGGCCCTTTCCGGCAGCGGGGTGGGACCGATCGTCCATCTCCTACGCAGCAAGTGCCAGCCGGTGGCCAAGGCCATCGGCGCACGGAAGGACCGCAACGTGATCAGGGTGTTCGAGCGAGGTGCTTGACATGACCAGGGTGAAGCAGGCGGTGATACTGGCGGGAGGGGAGGGCACCCGACTGCGACCGCTTACGTCCACCAGACCGAAACCGCTGCTGCCGGTGCTGGGGGTGCCCTGCATCGAGTACGTCATACGTTCCCTGGCGGACGCTGGCATAGACCAGGTCTTCCTGGCCTGCGGCTATCGCTCCGAGGACATCCGCCAGGCCTTGGGGGGAGGCGGCCGCTTCGGCGTGGAGATCGAGATGGCCTTCGAGAAGGAGCCGATGGGGACCGCCGGAGCGGTCAAATTGCTCGAGGACCGTCTGGATGGCACGTTCGTCGTCGGCAGCGGGGACACGCTCACGGACGCAGACCTAGGCGACCTGATCGATTTCCACCTCCGGAAGGGGGCGGAGGCCACCATGGGGTTGACCCAGGTGGAACATCCCGAGCAGTTCGGCATCGTCGGTCTCTCCCCTGAGGGAAGGATAGAGCGGTTCAAGGAGAAGCCGCGCACCGAGGAGGTGTTCTCCCGGGTGATCAACGCCGGGACGTACGTTCTGGAGCCGGAGGTGCTGGGCATGATACCGGCTGCTACGAAATATGATTTTTCCAAGAACCTCTTCATGAACATGCTGGAGAAGGGCCGGGGGCTTTACGCTTCCCCGCTCAAAGGGTACTGGAAGGACATCGGACGACCTTCCGACCTTTACCTGGCCAATATGGACATGGCCTCCCGCCGCCCCTTGACCGAGGTGCCCGCCGGGGTCCGGGCCATGGGTATCTGTCATTTCGGACCGAGCACGACCGCATCATCATCCACGGTGAATGACAGCGTGATCGGCCGCGGCTGCCGTCTGGAGGGCGACGTCGGAACAAGCCTGCTGCTGGACCGGGTGGCGGTGGAAAGGGGAGCGGCGCTGCTCGGCTGCGTCATCGGCGAGGGCTGCCGCATCGGGGCCGGGGCGTCCTTGCAGGATTGCGTACTGGGCGACAGGGCGACGGTCTCACCCGGCGCAGCCCTGGTGGGAACGAACGTGGAGGCGGGGTCCTCCATCTGAGATAAATATTCGGATGGGATAGAGGGCGACCATGTCCGAGGCACCCCGCCACACTCAGGCCCTGCTCATCCTGGCAGGCATGATCTGGGGCACCTCGTTCGTGGCCGGGAAGCTAGGCGTGGAAGGGACCGACCCCTACCTGTTCAGCGCCATGCGGGCCCTGGTGTCGGCCGTTTCCATACTGCCGGTCTTCTTCCTCTACAAGTTCGATTATTCCATATTCAGGAGCAAGGCGGTGTGGGGAATAGCGTTCCTTAACGCTCTGGGGCTGCTCCTGCAGAACGTCGGTCTGACCTACACCACCGCCAGCAACACCGTGCTGCTGGTCGATATCAACGTGGTCATCGTGGCCGTGCTGGCCGCTCTCATCCTGAAGGAGCACCTGAACCGAAGGATAGTCATCGGGCTGGTGCTGGGCATGACCGGGGTGGCCTTGATCGCCACCAAGGGCGATATCTCGAACTTGGACGGGGGCAGCCTCATCGGCGATCTTCTGGTGTTCACCGCCGGGGTGTCCTGGGCCCTGTACATCGTCTTCACCACCAAGGAGCTCAAGAGGGGCTACGAGCTGGTGCACTTCACCTCGGCCATTATCCTGCTCACCGCCGTTTTCGTGGTGCCAATAGGGCTGTTCACGGCCGCCGATCACACAGTGGGAGTAGGAGGCATCTCGCTGGCGCTGTACACCGGGATATTCTGCACCACCGTGGCCTTCATGCTGTACAACGTCGGCCTCAGGTCCCTGGGGGCGACCACGACGTCGATAATCCTGCTGGTGGAGATGGTGTTCGGGCTGCTGTTCTCCTTCCTTTTGCTGGGGGAGAGGCCGGACCTGATGACCATGATAGGCGGCTCGCTGATCCTGCTAGCTATCGTGGTGATCTCCTTCAAGGGGCTGGAGAGGTCCCGGCTGCGGCGCCGGGCCTAAGAGAAATCAAGCAGCCTCTTGGCCTCTTCCATGCGGTCCACGGTTATGGCCACTTCCTCCAGGGGGGTCATGGGGCCTAGCATGAACAGGGAATTTATGTTCACCCCTCCTCTAGCCAGCTTCTTCGTTATCTTGGCCAGCTCCCCTGGCTTGTCGGCCATGGAGACCACGATGACCTCATGCTCCGCGAACTCCAGCTGCGCCCCCTTCAAGGCGCTGCGGGCGCTGCTGTCGTCGTCGGTGATTATGTGCACCCTCGGCCTTCCCGCCCCAACGTCCGTAGCGATCCCGCGGATGTTGACTGCGTTCCGGGCCAGGGCCTCTGCCACCCGGGAGATCTCCCCCGGGCGGTCCTGCACGAACACGTCGAACTGCTTGTAGGACATCCCTTTCAAATTGATGATGCAGGCAATTAATACTTTGGAAGAAAGGGACGGAGGATTAGATTTATAGCTCGACCCCATACGTATCGGCATGTTCCAGGGCTCCAGGCCATTCGCCGTCACGGTGAACTGGAACCGGGCGAATGACACCTTGGAATGCGTCGATTCGCTTCTTCAGGGCAATCCCGCGACCGAGGTCGTGGTCGTGGACAACGGCTCCACCGACGGGTCATCCACCCTTCTCCGCCAGAAGCATCCTGGTCTGACCGTGATCGAGAATCCTCGGAACCTCGGTTATGTAAAGGGCGTTAACATCGGCATCCGCCGAGCTTTGGAGGCGGGGGCGACCCATGTGCTGGTGATCAACAACGACGCGGTGGCCCGCCCTGGGATGGTGGGCGAGCTTCTGGGCCTGTTGCAGAGCAACCGGACCGCCGGGGTGGCCGGTCCCAAGATATTCTACTACGGAACGGACGTCATGTGGTTCAACGGAGGGCACTACAATGACCTTCTTGGGTTCTCCACCCATCCCCTGATGGACCGGCGCGATGACGGAGGGGACCTGGAACGCGAGGTGCGGTACATAACCGGCTGCGTCATGATGGTACGTTCCGAGGTCTTCCGGGACATCGGGCTCTTCGACGAGGACTACGACATCTACGCCGAGGACCTGGACTTCTGCCTGAGGGCCATGGAGAAAGGATACGGGTCATGGCTGGTGCCCCAGGCCAAGGCCGAGCATAAGGTGTCCTTGTCCACTGGCATCGTCGGCACCAACCTCATGACGCCATACCGCTCGTATTTCTACGGCCGGAACATGTTGCTGATGGTCCGCAAGCGGATGAGGGGCGTACGTTTCCTCACCGGGTTCATGGGCCAGACCCTCATCCTCCTACCCTACTATTTCCTTCTGATAAGCATGCAGAAGGCCAGGGGGTCCTTCGTCCAATACCTAAAAGGGTACTTCCACGCCATCATATGGATGATTGGCGGGCGCTGATCACTTCTCAGGGATCACGCTGCTCAGGGTGTTCCACAGGTAGGCTATGCCGAAGCCAAGATACATGGGCCAGGTATGGACCGTGTAGCTGGTGGAGAACAGCATGTAGAAGAAGAACAGGCTGATCAGGAAGCCGGTGAACCCGGAGAATACCATCTTCATACCTATGATCAGGCGGTCCCGTTTCCCGTGGGTGAAGAGGTATTTGTTGGCCACGACCAGGTAGGCCATGGCGAGCACGAACGCCAGGATGATGGAGTTCATCAGGTGGTCGTCGTACGCGACGTCCAGCGTTCCCATGAGGGCGAAGGTGAACGTCAGTCCCAGGACCAGGGCGGATATGTACCGGCCCAGCATATTTATGAAGAGGAAGTTGACCCCCAGGGCGGCGGCCTTGCCGGCCAGCCCGCACTGCCTCAGTATGGACAGGATGACCCCGGAAGATAGCTTGGACTTCCCGCTGCGCCGGGAGCAGAATTGGAACTCCAGCTCCCGGACCACGATGTCCCTGGGCAGGAACTTGAGAATGTCGAACAGAACTTTGAAACCGGCCCGCTCGAACTTGCGGCCGTGCTGGGAGATTACATCCTGGCACATCGCTGTGCGCCCGCCGAAGAAGCCGCTCATGGTGTCCTCAGTGGTCGGCCGGCGCTTAACGTACAGGTAGGACCGCGCCAGGGCGTTGGCGCCCCAGGAGGCCATCATTCGGCTGAAGCTCAAACTGGTCTTGTCCTCCCGCCTGCCGACGGCCATGTCCGCCCCCTGTTCCAGAAGGTCGTACATCCCCCCCACGGATTCGGGCGGGTGCTGGAAATCGGCGTCCATGACCACGAACCATTTCGTCCGGGCCTCCGCGATCCCGTCCATGATGCTGGCGGTGAGCCCGCGGTCGCCGGGATCGCGGCTCAGGAGCCTCGCCTTGGGATGTCTGGCCGAAAAGGAACGGACCAGGCCGGGGGTATCGTCCTTGGAATTGTCGTCGGCCACGATGATCGACACCCCGGGATAGAGGGAATCGAGGGTATCCAGCATGGACTGGATGTTCCCTCCCTCGTTATACGTGGGAAGGATAACCGTCAGGTCATCGTAGGTCTTCCGCGCCATCCCAATCCTCATCACAAGATTTTTTATCTATATTTATAGATTGTCAGGTCAAGAACGCGCGCAGTAACTTCCGCCTTGTTCTGACAATATTTATCCGTGTTCCCCGTTCTCCTATCGATGCTGACCATATCGGCCGGGGTATGCGCCTACAACGAGGAGAGGAACATACTGAAGTGCCTGCGCTCCCTCAGCTCCCAGAAGCTCGCCGGGAAGGAGCTGGTGGAGATGTTGGTGGTCTCCAGCGGCAGCACCGACCGCACCGACGAACTTGTCAAGGAATACGCCAGGGACGTTGACGCTAGGGTCCGCCTCATCAGGCAGGAGAAGCGGGAGGGCAAGAACTCCGCTGTGAACGCCTTCATCGAGGCGGCCAAAGGCGAGGTGCTATTCCTGGCCAACGCCGACAACGTCATGCGGGAAGATACCTTCGACCTCATGGCCGAGCATTTCCTGGACCCATCCACGGGCATGGTCGGCGGACATCCGGTGCCGGTTAACGACAGGAGCACGTTCATGGGCTTCGCCGTGCACATGCTCTGGGACATGCACCACCGTCTGTCGCTCATCCACCCCAAGGTCGGGGAGATAGTGGCGTTCCGCAATACCGGGCTGCGCATCCCGACCGGGATGGGCAGCGACGAGGACCTCATCCGGCGGGACATGGAGAACCGGGGGCTGAAGGTCCGTTACGAGCCGTCGGCCATGATCTACAACCGCGGCCCGACCACCGTGGAGGATTTCTTCGAGCAGCGCACCCGGGTGAACATCGGCGAGCGCTACATGAAACGGTGGTTCGATTACGATATTCCCACATGGGACAAGAGGTTCCTCATCAATGCCTATCTGAGCTTCCTCAAGGACAACGCCGGCCACCCTCTGAAGATGGCATGGGCCATGTCCCTGGAGGCCTTCGCCAGGGTGTATGCCGCCCTCCACGTCCGTCTGGACAAGGGGGACCGGGCGGTCTGGCAGGTGGTGCAGAGCACCAAGGACGTTCAAAAATGAAATGGACGCGAAGGACCGCGCCCTACCTTCTTCTAAACACCACGAACCCGGCGAGCAGCACCAACGCTACGGAGCCGGTCGTCATGATCACTCCAACAGGTGATAGCAACGAGGCCCAGGGGTCGATCCCCTCCGCGATCACCTCTCCCAGCATGTTAGCTGGGAGGTAGATGAGCATCTGATTGGCGCCATCCTCGTCTATGACCGCGTAGCTAGCCTCCTCAGGATGCTCGTAGAGAAGCACCATGGGCTCCCCGACCTGCCGGAGCTCAGCGTCCGCCAGGTTCACCCGCAGGCGCCCTTCGACCATCTCCATGATACTTTCCTGCGCCTGGATCAACAGGAGGACCCCGCCGGGGTTCTCCCCGGCGACCCTGAGGTGGAATCGGTTCTCTTGTACCGATCTTACCTCCACCTGAAGCATGGCATTATAGGGAACGACGTCCGATTCTCCTCCCTCCTCGCCCATGGCCAGGATCACCTCGGCGGAAATCCGTCCATCCTCAATGGCCTCCATGAGCACAGCCTCCATCCAACCGCGTTCGGTGTCCAGATGGGGCAGGAAACGGACCATGAGGTCGGTGCATTCGCTCTCGATGACCGTTCCATTATCCAGGACGTCGAAGGGACGATCGGAGATAATCAATCCTCTGGTCATGTTGTCTGATATGACCAATTGATATGATACGTTCCCGTCCTCATCGACCTCCTGTTCATCGATGACCACCAGGTCTCCGGCCAATTCCACGTTCACCACGGTGTTCCGTTTCATTTTGGCGTGCGTTAGCCCGGTCGGGTTGTCGTGCATCGTTAGGGAGGCGTTCTCATCGCTCATCTTCACCAACGAACCAAGGAACATCAGTTCCGAGGGAACGAAACCATCCAACGATATGTTGTCAAGGAGCACCTTCTTGCCATTCGAGGTATTGATGCCAAGATCGGAGATCTGACCCGAGGTCTCGTTCAGATAGAAGAATATGTGATCTCCTTCGCCCTGACCCTGGTCATAAATGACGCTGCCATTGTTCTTGACCACCAGGTCATCCTCGGCGTGGGCGAGCGGAACGAACGTGGCCAGAGCTACATTGATAAGAATGAACGCAAACAAGATGCTGAGCATCTGCGAAATTCGCAAGACCAACACCTAATTGAATACAATGGATGTGAACGTCATAAGTCTTTTTGGTACACATCTCGAACGAAAGATTTTCCTTCTTAATTTATGTAAAGTTACCAAATACATTATACTTAGAGAGGATGCTAATGTCATCAGGGGTTGATGGTCTTTGAATCCGACGGACCTGGCCTTGAGAATCGTCCTATTGGGGATCAGCATAATAATGCTCCTGGTCAGCCTGAGGGCAGCCCGGAGGGCGAAGGTAAGGAGGATGGCCTGGGTCGTTATATCTTTCACCGGTTTCGTCGTCCTGTCCTTCATGGTCCTGATCGGGGAGGTCCTGGGTCTGGCGGATTGGAGTCTTAGCAACATTGTGGTGTTATTGTTATTGCTGATAATCGGGGCTAATTATCTAGCGTTGCTCAAAGGATGATGTGCATGGGCGACGCCTTGAAATTGGAAAGTCGAAGGCGGATATACGAATCGATCAGGTCCAGGCCTGGAACGTTCTTACGGGAGATGGAAAGGGACCTTGGCATGGAGGTGGGGATGTTAAGCTACCATCTAAAGGTGCTCGTCGATGTCGGCATGGTCAGGATGGAACAGGAGGGCAACCACGTACGCTACTTTGCTACCGATACCGTGCCGCTCGCCGACAGCCGGGCCCTGTCCTACCTCAAGAACCGTCCGACCCGCACGATCCTTATGTTCGTTCTCTATAATGGTGCGATAAGGTATTCCGAACTTGTTCCTTTGACCGGGGCATCAAAATCGACCCTGACCTACCATTTGAAACGACTGGAATCGGCCGGCATCGTCCAGATCAGTGAGGACCGGAGCAAGACTATCAGCTTGGTCGACCCGAACAAGATAATGAAGCTGCTGCTCTTGGTCCAAGAGGACGTGGAAAGGGACTCGGCCGACGCTCTGATAGAAATTTGGAACCGGCTCAAGGAGCGCTGAGGCCATCCATTCCACGAAAATCGTATTTTATTGTTCAAAATAAAGATATTTCTGCGATTATCGTAATCATTTTTACGAACACCGGCATTAAATTACCGTTATTCCCAATTATCAGAAAATAGTTTTATATCAAATCATGCTATGCGTGATAAATTATGGCAGACGATACCGTTTCCAGTCAACCCGCCGACAGCGGGGCCTCCCTTAAGAAGAAGGGCGGCAGCAAGAACCTGATGATCATCGCCGGTGCTGTGGTGATCGTCGTGGCTCTGATCGCTGTGGTCGTGTTGGGCGGATTTCTTGGAGGAGCTGATGAATACGACAATGCCCTGGACAGGATCCAGAGCCGCGGTCAATTGATCGTAGGTACTCAGGTTCCCTATCCTCCGTTCGAGAACATCAATCCCGACACCGGTGAGTTAGAGGGTATTGACATCGAGATCATGTATTACATTGGCGAAGAGCTGGGAGTTGACATCATCTTCACCCCCATGGCCTTCGACCCGTTGTTCGCTGCTGTGCAGTCCGGCCAGATCGATTGCGCCATCTCGTCGGTCACCATAACCGCCGAGCGTGACCTGGTCAACGACTTCAGCAGGCCGTACTATATCGCTAACCAGGCCGTACTGGTAAAGGAAGATAGCTCCATAGCTACTCTGGAAGACCTCAACGCCTCCGACCTGGTCTCTCAGCTGGGGACCACCGGCGAGGGCTGGGTTGACGACAATCTGAGCCCCCAGAGCCACACCCCTCTGGATGATGTGCCCGCCGCCGTGCTCGGTGTCGAGAACGGTCTCTACGACGCCTTCATCGTGGACACCCCGGTCGCCAACAAGTACGCGAACGATTCCAGCTACAACCTGAAGGTGGCCTTCATCATCTTCACCTACGAATCGTACGGCGTGCTTCTGCCCCAGGGCGAGCCTGAGCTGAAGGCTGCCGTCGATGCGGCCATCCAGAAGATGATCGACGAAGGCCTGATGGAAGAGCTGTTCGCCGAGTGGTTGGACTAAGCGTCCTCCACCAAACCCCTTCCCCAAACTCTCTACATTTAGGATCGGAGGGTGCCCGAATTGGTGATGGAATTAAGATGGGAGATCATCCCGCAATATCTGGACGTGTTCTTGCAGGGATTAGAGACAACCCTTCTGATATCAGTTGTTTCGATCGTACTGGGTTTCCTGGGCGGAATACTGATAGGCATGGGGAGGATATCCCGCAATCCCATAATCTACGGCATCACCACCGTGTATGTAGAGGCTTTCCGGGGCACCCCCTTACTTATTCAGATATTCCTGATCTATCTGGGACTGCCTCAATTAGGGATCGTCATAAGGAGCCCTCTGGTGGCCGGTCTGATAGCCTTGTCGCTCAACAGCGCGGCCTATCAATCGGAAATATTCCGCGGAGGAGTGCAATCGATATCCGTCGGTCAGATAGAGGCCGCCCGTTCTCTCGGGATGACCTATAACCAGGCGCTATTCAGCGTGGTAATTCCACAGGCCATCCGCAACGCCCTTCCCCCGTACACCAACGAGTTCATAACCATGATCAAGGACTCCTCCCTCCTGCTGACCATTGGCGTCATGGAGCTTACCTTACAGGGAAAGCTCATCAGCGCCCATACCGGTCAATCCATACCAGTGCTCCTGTTCGTGGCCGTGCTCTATTTCACCCTCACGTTCAGCACATCCAGGATCATGCGGTTCGTGGAAAGGAAGTTCGCCATTCCGGGCATGATAGGGAGTGAGTCGAAATGACCGAGCCTATTCTCGAGGTGATCGACCTGAAGAAGTCGTTCGGCGACAACCATGTGCTAAGGGGCATCTCTTTGAAGGTCATGCCCAAGGAGGTGGTCACCATCATCGGGCCGTCGGGAAGCGGCAAGAGCACCCTGCTGCGCTGCCTGAACCACCTCAACATACCGGACGGCGGCAAGATCATCTTCCAGGGACACGATATCAGCGGCGGCGACATCGACATCAACGCCGTGCGCACCCAGATGAACATGGTGTTCCAATCGTTCAATCTCTTCATGCATCTCACGGCCAAGCGCAACATAGCCCTGGCCTTGATAAAGGTCAAGAAGATGACCAAGGCCGAGGCCGAGGAGAGGGCGATCAAGGCCCTGGAAAAGGTCGGTCTCGGGGAGAAGGCTGATGCCTACCCTGGCGAGCTGTCCGGGGGGCAGCAGCAGAGGGTGGCCATCGCCCGGGCCATGGCCATGGACCCCAAGGTCATTCTCTTTGACGAACCGACGTCCGCATTGGACCCCGAGCTTATCGGAGAGGTCCTGGACGTCATGAAGAAGCTGGCGACCTCGGGCATGACCATGGTGGTCGTGACCCACGAGATGGGCTTCGCCCGGGAGATGGCCGACAAGGTAATCTTCATGGACCAGGGGGTCATCGCCGAACAGGGCACCCCCGAGGACATCTTCGTCAATCCTCAGAACCCCCGGACCAAGGTGTTCCTGCGGAGGATACTGAAGGAGGTGGGAGCTCTGGACCCAGGCATCCCCACCGATTTCTTGCCGAACGGCAACGGGGTCCAAGACAACCCTTAAATATGCTATCAGGAATACAAACGGACCATGGAAGCGCTGAGCATTCGCACCGACATTGTTCTGGTCCAGCGCGTCTTGGGTATCTGAAAGGGGAGCCTTTGGCTTTCCCGATCATTGTGAGGATGGCATGTCAATGAGAATGTTATTGCTCGGCCTGGCGGTCCTAGGCATGGCGAACGGAGGGGCGCGTCGCCCCAAGGTGATAGAGGGGAGCGATAGCCATCAGCTTCCCTGGTTATCAACTCCCAAGTACCCCTGCGGTCCGGACAACGGACGCAACGACGACGGGTACTACCAGCCCATAAAGAAGAACCACAGCGTGCGAAACTATCAGATACCGATAAAGGGTAAGAAGAAGTGAGGACAGGGATCGACATGGAGGTCATATCGATGGTCGTGAACGACGAGTTCGGGGTCATGCAGAGGATCATGGGCGAGTTCACCCGCCGCAAAATCAACGTGGACACCATCGTCGTCGGGAAGTGCGAGATGCCCGGCAAGTCCCGTGTCGTCCTTACGGTCTCCGACCGCAAGCAGGCCGAGTGGGCCGTGGACAGCCTGCAGCGGCTCCATGACATAATCCAGGTGGAGCTGGTCGACGAGAGCCGCCAGGAGGCCTACGCCCTGGTCGGGAACACCTTCGGCAAGGCTCGTTTGATAGGCTCGATAGAGGAGGTGGAGAAGATTCTCCAGACCACCAATCCGGACCGCTTCATAAGAGCGGTCAACGCCATCTGAGGTGATGAGATGAAAGGAAAGATCTGGATGGACGGGCGCTTGGTGGACTTCGAGGACGCCAAGGTGCATGTGCTGGCGCACGGCTTCCATTACGGAACGGGGGTGTTCGAGGGCATCCGCGTCTATCACACGCAGAAGGGAAGGAACATCTTCCGGCTGAGGGACCACATGGTCCGTTTCCTGAACTCCGCTAAGGTATTGCAGATGAAGGTGCCGTACTCATTGGACGAATTGTGCGAAGCGTGCCGTGAGGTGGTCAAGGAAGCGGACCCGAAGGGCGATTACCTTCGGCCTTTGGCGTTCTACGGCGTTCACCCGGAGTACAAGATAGGGCTCAACCCCAGCAAGCTGGGCACCAATGTCAGCATCATGTGCACCCACATGGGCGTGTACATGGGCAAGGACCAGGTGGAGCAGGGGGCGAACATTATCACTTCGTCATGGGAGAAGTACTCCAATCACGCCGCGGCCCTCAACGCCAAGGTCAGCGGGCATTACGTGAACTCGGTCATAGCCAAGCTCGAGGCCATCCAGCATGGCTGCGACGAGGCGCTCATGCTCAACCCCAACGGCAACGTGGCCGAAGGCACCGGGGAGAACGTGTTCATGGTCAAGAACGGTAGGTTGCTGACACCGCCGGTGTCCGCCGGGATACTGGAAGGCATAACCCGGGACTGCATCATGACCATCGCCAAGGACATGGGCGTAGAGGTCGTGGAGAAGGACATGACCCGCTCCGAGCTGTACATGGCCGACGAGGTGTTCATGACCGGGACCGCGGCGGAGATATCACCCATCCGTTCCATAGACAACCGGGTCATCGGCGAGGGCACGATAGGAACTGTCACCAAGCAATTGGGCGCCGTGTTCCACAAGGCGGCCATGGGCGAGGATCCCCGATACGAGGGATGGTCCGACCTGGTGAAGGTCTAAACTCTTTTCAATCCCCTTATTTTTCAATTCAGAGGCGGAGCGTTAAATAAGCCACTCTCAGATTATGAACCGGTGCTAAATGTACGAGGTCCGGTTTCACGGTCGCGGGGGGCAGGGGGCGGTCATGGCCGCGCAGACCCTAGCGGAGGCGGCGGTCATCGAGGGCAGGCACGCGCAAGCATTCCCGTACTTCGGGGCGGAGCGCCGAGGCGCTCCGGTCATGGCCTTCGCCAGGATAGACGACCGGAAGATCAGCATAAAGTCCCAGGTGTACGAGCCGGACCTGCTGGTGGTGCTGGACGAATCGCTTCTGGACATCGAACCGGTGGCCCGCGGGCTTAAACGGACCGGTAAGGCGGTCATCAACACCAGGAAGCTCCCCACGGAGATCGACCTGGGGGTGGAGGTGGAGTGCGCCACCGTCCCGGCGACAACGATAGCCATGGAATATATCAAAGCGCCGATAGTGAACACGGCGATACTCGGGGCCGTGGTCAAAGTGTGCGACCTGGTCAGCATGGGGTCCATGCAGCAGGCCATCGAGAACCGTTTCGGGGAGAAGTTCGGGGAGGCGGCCGCCCGGGCCAACGCCGCCGCAGCGGCAGCGGCATACGTTCAGGCGATGCTCGGCAGGTGCAAAGGAAATAGACCATTGGTGCAAAGGAGGGAATGGCTGCCCGACTGGAGGGAGATACCGATCGGCACCACCCTGGATGAAGGGACCAAGAACGGAGTGGCCGTGGGCCCCGGGGGCGCCAGACAGAACCTCACTGGAAGCTGGAGGGTGCAGACCCCTCGTTACGACAAGGATAAATGCGTGAGGTGTTTGCGCTGCTGGTTCTCCTGTCCCGAGGGGTGCATCAAGAGGGAGGAGGACGACTACGTGCACTGGGACCTCAACTACTGCAAGGGCTGCGGCATCTGCTCCCAGGTGTGTCCGGTGAAGGCCATAGACATGATCAAGGGGGGGTCCCGATGAAGGTGATGGTCATAAGCGCCGACCACGCCGTCGCTTACGCGGCGAAGCTGGTTCGAACCGAGGTCGTGCCCTCCTTCCCCATCACCCCGCAGACCCTCATCGTGGAGAAATTGGCGGAGTTCATCAACGACGGGGAACTGGACGCGGACTTCATTCCGGCCGATAGCGAACACTCGGTCATGAGCATGGCCATAGGAGCGAGCGCCGGCGGCGTGCGGGTGTTCACGGCCACATCATCTCAGGGGCTGGCGTTGATGCACGAGATGCTGTACGGCGTTCCCCAGAACCGCCTGCCGATCGTCATGGCCAACGTGAACCGTTCCTTAGGGGCGGCTTCCGGCATATGGGTGGAGTACAACGATTCCATGGCCGAACGCGATTCGGGCTGGCTGCAGGTGTACGTTGAGGATAACCAGGAGGCCTTGGACGCCACGCTCATGGCCTACCGTCTGGCGGAGGACCGTCGGGTGCTGCTTCCGGTCATGGTCTGCCTGGACGGCTTCATCCTCTCGCACACGGTGGAGCGGGTGGAGGTCCCGGACCAGGAGGAGGTGGACCGCTTCCTTCCCAAGTTCGTCCCGTACAACATGTTGGACCCCGCGGACCCCAAGATCATCAACCCCATCGTCCCGCCGGAGTACGCCATGGAGATGCGCTACCAGCTGGATAGGGCGGTGGACCATTCCCGCGAGGTGATCGTCGAGGTGGACGAGCAGTTCGCCAAGGAGTTCGGACGTTCGTACGGGGGTCTTATCGACACTTACCGCCTGGAGGACGCCGATTTCGCCATGCTGACCCTGGGAACGGCCACCGGGCTGGCCCGTGAGGCGGTGGACGACCTGCGGGAGGAGGGGAAGAAGGCTGGGCTGATCAAGCTGCGCTTCATGAGGCCGTTCCCGTTCAAGGAGCTGTGCGAGGCCTGCCGCGATCTGAAGGCGTTGGGCGTATTCGACCGTTCGGCCTCGTTCAACGGCGGAGGGCCGGTGTACACTGAAGTGGCCGCGGCCCTCTGCAACGTCCCGACCGTGGTCACCGGTCACGTGGCGGGAATTGGCGGCCGCGACATAACCCCCGACCACATGATGGAGATGTACGGCATCGTAGAGAAGGCGTCCAAGGGGGAGAAGGTCCGGCCGGTCACCTGGCACGGGCTCAGGGGGGATATGGAATGAGCGATATCCGAACCATCAAGGACATGCCGACCAACGACATGTTCGTCAGCGGCCACGGGGCCTGCGCCGGCTGCGGCATGGCCGTGGCGGTCAAGAACATCATGCGTATCCTGGGGGCCGATACCACCGTTTACGTTCCGGCGTCCTGCCTGGTGGTCATCAGCGCCATGTATCCGACGAGCAACTTCCGTACGCCGTACCTGTACACGGCCTTCGAGAACACCGGGGCGGTGACCACTGGCATACGCGCCGCCCAGAGGCGCCGCGGCCTCAGTTCTACCGTGGTCGGATTGGCCGGGGACGGCGGAACGTTCGACATCGGGCTGCAGGCCTTATCCGGGGCGGCGGAGCGCAACGAGGACATTTTGTACGTGTGCCTGGACAACGAGGGATACATGAACACGGGCATCCAGAGGTCCGGGGCCACGCCGTTCGGGGCGTGGACGACCACCACTCCCATCGGCACGAAGATAGAGGGCAAGAGGGAGTTCAAGAAGGACCTCATGGCCATCATCGCCGCCCACGACCCTCCCTACGCCGCCTCCCTTTCCATCGCTCATTTCAACGACTTCGTCAGAAAGGTGGAGAAGGCCAAGAGCAAGAAGGGCTTCCGCTTCCTGCACGTCATGACGCCCTGCGTTCCCGGCTGGCGTTCCGATCCGTCAATGACGGTGGAGATATCCCGGCTGGCCGTGGAGACGGGGATGTGGACCCTGTACGAACTGGAGGACGGGGAGGCGCGAACCACCTACAAGCCGCAGACCATGCTGCCCGTAACGGACTACCTGAAGCTGCAGGGGCGGTTCCGCCACATGGACAACGGCGACGTGGCTAAGCTGCAGGAATGGCTGTGTAACAAGTGGTACCTGCACTACGGCAACG
>Ga0209269_1000298_pt1 | contig 54644 bp, 48 predicted proteins | sample MTBAKMMethaMetaG_FD_187455 | JGI IMG/M metagenome (GOLD analysis project Ga0209269, IMG submission 187455) | Enrichment culture microbial communities from Arthur Kill intertidal strait, New Jersey, USA, that are MTBE-degrading - MTBE-AKM (Arthur... | ecosystem: Environmental > Aquatic > Marine >... | reverse complement strand
CCCGAACCATGCGCGCTAACCAGACTGCGCTACGCCCCGGATGCCAGCGAATTTTAACACCCTTGGCAGGCATCGTCAATCGAGAGGGTTTGTGCAAACTTGCGCTTACTCTGGCCCTTCTGTATACTTAATCTGACCGTGGACGGGGGTGTTTTTCCGTCTATATCGATCAAGGGGGGATCCTTTTGCGGTGGCTCAAGACGTACGTGGAAAAGTGCATCAACTGCGGTAAGTGTATGGAAACATGCTCCAAGACCTATTTCAAGGAAGAGAACCCGGCGCTTTCCCGCGTCGTGGTGACGAATCCTGGAGCGGGACAGAACATAAGCGTTTGTAACCAATGCGGGGCCTGCATGGCCGTATGCCCGACCGAAGCCCTCTACAGGGATAAGAACGGCGTGGTACAGGTGGACAAGTCAAAGTGCACTTCCTGCCTGATGTGCGTGGGTTTCTGCCCCACCGGGAACATGCTCTACGCCGCTACGAAGCAGACCGAGCCCTTCAAGTGCGTGGCCTGCGGGCTTTGCGCCAAGGTTTGCCCCACGCAAGCCCTGGTTCTTGTCAACGACTAAAAGGATTCTAAAGGAGGCCTATGCTTCTGATGGACAAGATGAAAGTTTTGGCAGAGTGGACCTATACCCCGACGAAAATCGACAAGGGGTACACACGCAAGACCCTTTACGTCAATGTTGGCGAGCCAAGCATGGCAATCAAGGATGTCTCGCAGGACATGATCGACAAGTTCACGGGTGGCCGTGGATTCGACCTCAAGCTTCTCTGGGACGCCGTCAAGGACACCACGAAATGGAACGACCCGGAGAACGAAATCGTCCTTTCCGGCGGCCCGCTCTGCGGGATCACCCAATACCCGGGAACCGGGAAGTGCTACGCGGCGTTTATTTCTCCCCTTTCCGGCCAGACCTACGACAGCAACTCCGGCGGTTACTGGGGGCCCCTTTCCAAGTTCTGCGGCTTTGACGCCATCGAAATCCAGGGAAAGTCCGACAAGGAAATCATCGTTTACATCAACGGTGACGAGGGCAAGATCCAGATACTCGAATCCAACCAGTCAGACATCAATGCATACGCCATCACCGAGAACCTCCACGAGTACTTTGCCACAAGCGAAGCCGACAAGCGCAATATCTCCGTCGTTTCTGCAGGGAAAGGCGCAGAAACTTCTTATTTCGGCTGCATGAACATGAGCTTCTACGACCCTCGCCGCAAGGTGACTCGCCTGAAGCAGGCCGGACGCGGCGGCGGCGGCTCCATCTTGCGCGAAAAGAAAATTGCCGCAATGGTCGTGAAGTATTCAAAGATGACAGGAAACGAGAACAACGCGGTCGATCTCGACACTTTGCAGAAAGTCGGCGTGAAACTCCATAAGGAGATCCACGACCTCGACGATTCACAGTGCAAGATGCGCAAGGTTGGAACGGCCCACCTTAACGAAATCATGGATGAGTACCACTTGCTGCCCGTCAACAATTACAAGTTCGGGCAAAACTCGGCAGAAATCGCAAAGATACACTCCAGCGAATACGAGAAACTTTTTACCCAGGGCCTGCCCGACGGCTGTTGGTACGGATGCTCCATGGCCTGCGCCAAGGCGGTTGACGGATTTACCATCCAGACGGGACCCTCCAAGGGACAAAAGGTCACCGTTGACGGCCCCGAATATGAAACCGTTGCCTCCCTTGGTTCCAACGTAGGGGTCTTCGATCCCCTCTGGACGATCGAGGCAAATTTCTACGCCGACCACTATGGGGTTGACACGATCTCCCTCGGAACCACCATGGCCTTCGTTTGCGAGTGTTTCGAGCTGGGACTGATCAACAAGACCGACACGAACGGCCTGGAGCTTCGCTTCGGCAACAAGAAGGACATCATGGAACTGATCCACCGCATCGCAGCCGGGACCGATGAGTTCGCGGCTATTGTTGCCAAGGGAATCCGTTACATCAAGAAGGCATTTGCCGAAAAGTACAAGGCCGATGCAAAGACCATGGAAGCCATCGGGATGGAAGGGCAGGGAGTCGAGACTTCCGAGTACGTCCCGAAAGAATCCATCGCGCAGTGGGGCGGATACTACCTGACCCTGAAGGGACCCCAGCACGACGAAGCGTGGCTGATATTCATGGACATGGTCAACAAGCAACTCCCGACCTTCGAGGACAAGGCGGAGGCCCTTCACTACTTCCCGAACTTCCGCACCTGGTTCTCGCTTGTCGGCCTTTGCAAGCTGCCCTGGAACGACGTCGAGCCGGCCAACAACCGAATCGTTAATGAACCGAAGGAAGCCGCGAAGGTTCCGGAGCATGTGCAGAACTACGTCGACATCTTCAACGCCGTGACGGGCAAAACCATCAAGAAGGAAGACCTTGTCACGATGTCCGAGAAAGTCTATAACTTCCAGCGTGTTTTCCAGGTTCGCATGAAGCATGGAGAGGCTTTCCACAACATCCCCCTTCGCGCCCTAGGACCCGTGTTTGCAGACGAGTGGGATGCCCGCAAGGATTACTATGACGGGAAACTCAAGGAAATCGGCGTCGAACCCGCCGGGCTCTCCACCGATGAGAAAGTCAGGAAAATGCAGGAGTATCGCCTCGGTATGTGGGAAGGCCTCAAGCTTGCGGTCTACAAGCGCCGCGGCTGGAACAAGAAAGGCATCCCGACGGTCGAGACCCTGAAGCGTCTCGGCATCGATTATCCCGAGGTTGTTGCGGTCGTCGAGAAGTATAGCAAGCCGGAGGACGTGATCGAGTAAATGATCACGGTCAACGGCGAACCGCTTGACTGGCATCCCGGCATGACGGTCCAGGATGTGCTGGATGCGAAGCGCTATACGTTCCGGATGATCGGTGTGTGGGTGAACGACAAGCCCGTTCCCAGGGTTGAGTTCGGTAGCACCGTGGTGACGGATGGCGCGGTTGTCCAGGCAATACACATGGTCAGCGGGGGTTAAAAATAGTACCGGGATAAAAAAGGAGGGGAGCCAGATGGCTCCCCTCCTTTTTTACTCGTTTCAGTTCTCCTTTTTCTCTTCTCCCCTGTTCTTCTGACCGGCGTTTGACCCCCGGTGGTCGTTCTTCCAGTTCAAGGGGGTAACAATTCCCGGTTCTTTCCTGATCGGGATCTCGACCCAGCCCCAGGGACTCAACAAGATGACGCGCAATGCGATTCCCTGGTCGGAGAGGGCCCGTACATGCGGCAGGTACCGCACAACGTCTTCTGCGAGCCAGCTGTCGCAAATCAGCCAGACCCGCCTGCAAAGCCCACGCGCAAAAAGGGTGGCATGGTCCACAGCCATTCGCATTCCCTCGTCAAAATCCATCGGGCCAAGGCACAGGACAATAGCATCACGGTTCTTGGGTATCTTTCCGAAATTAGGAAGGAGATCCGCAAACGGTTCAACCCATGACAGCCTTGAAAGAATTGAATCCGGGTCCCCGGAAAAGCGTCTTTCGTCGTACCCGTAGAGAAATTCCTCGTCCGAAAACAGGGGTCCCTCACCCTTCAGTGCAGACACCATCCACGACTGGATCTCCTGAACGAGCTGGACAAGAGCAGGCGGAAAATCTTCTCCCGTCATCGCCTTGAGAATTTCGCCAACGGTCATGGAGCCTTCTTCCCTTTTCGACTCGTCCATCCCGGGACACCCCCTTCCTGCATGGAAATTCCTACCGGCAGAGAATACCACAATTCTAAGCGTTTTTTACGCCTGGAATCCGCTATAATTCTGGGGTAACGAGATTCCCCGCATGGGAGGGCAAATTCATTGAAACCGTTTCTCCTCAAAGCTGATTTGACGCAGGTTCTTCTGATCGACATGCAGGAAAAGCTTTTCCCGGTAATTCATGATACAGCGCATCTTCTGGCACAGGCCCAGTTTCTCCTTTCGTCCTGCTCAATTCTCGGGGTTCCGGTCAAATACACCGAACATTATCCAAAGGGACTTGGGGCGACGCTGGCGGAATTATCCGCATGCCTGCCCGAAGGCAGCGCCCGTTTCGAGAAGATCCATTTTTCCTGCTGGGCTGAGCCGGGATTCAATACCTTCTTCCACAGGGAAGGACGGTCCCAGGTCATTCTGGCTGGAATCGAGGCTCATATCTGCGTCTTCTCGACCGCAATGGAACTCCTTAATGTCGGTTATGATGTAGCCGTTGCCGCGGATGCTGTCGGCAGCCGGAATCCTGATCACCGGGACATGGCGCTCGAAACGTTACGGCATGCTGGAGCTGCCGTCCTGCCTGTCGAATCGATTGTTTACCAGATGCTCGAAAAGGCAGGAACACCGGCCTTCAAGAAAATTCTTGCCGCCATAAAATAGAAAGGAGCCGTCCTGATGCCAATCGACCGTATCCGTGCCATGGAACTCCATCGACGAGCAAAAGGGAAAATCAAGATTTACCCCACCGTCAACATCGTAAACGAGGAAGACCTTTCCATGGCTTATATACCGGGAAGCGTAGGTCCCTGCCAGGCCATTCAGGAGGACTCGGAGGCCAGCTACGATCTCACCGGGCGCGGGAACAGGATTGCCGTGATCACTGACGGAAGCGCAGTCCTCGGACTTGGAGATATCGGCCCTGAAGCAGCCCTTCCCGTGATGGAGGGGAAATGCCTTCTTTTCAAGCTATTCGGCGATATCAACGCTTTGCCTATCTGCCTCGGCAGCAAAAAACCCGAAGACATCATCCACACGGCCGCATTGCTGGCCCCCGGCCTAGGTGGTTTCAATATCGAGGACATTTCCAGCCCGAACACCTTTACCGTCGTGCAAGAGCTCCAAAAAATCGTATCGATCCCGGTGCTTTGCGACGACCAGCACGGCACTGCCGTCGTCATGCTGGCGGCTCTTTGGAATGCCCTGGAAGTTGTCGGGAAACCCATCGAAAAAGTCTCCATCGTCATTTCCGGAGCCGGGGCTGCCGGCCTCTCGGTCGCTGATCTGCTCATGAAAGCCGGCGCTGCCGGGATCATCCTCTTGAACAGTGCGGGGATTCTTTGCCCCGAAAATCCCCGGATGAACCATATCCAACTCGAATTCTCAAGCCGGACAAACCCGGACGGGCGAAGGGGCGGACTTGAGGAAGCCATTAAGGGTGCGGATGTGTTTATTGGTTTGTCCAAGGGTGGGCTGCTGGACCCGGATTGGGTGAAGACCATGGCACCCAATGCCATTATCTTTGCCCAGTCCCTCCCCGACCCCGAGATCTCACCGGAAGACGCCCGGGCTGCCGGTGCAGCGGTTATGGCCTCAGGGCTTTACGATTACCCAAACGTCATATCCAACCTGCATTCCACGCCAGGAATCATGCGAGGAGCACTCGATGTCAGGGCGGCGTCACTGAACGACACGATTTTCCTTTCCGCGGCAAGGGCCCTGGCTAGCGTCGTAGACCGCAGGAAACTGTCTCCGCAGCACATCATGCCCGACCTTTTCTGTGACGAAGTTGTTCCTAAGGTAGCCGAAGCCGTAGCGCAGACCACCATAGCCGAAGGTCTTGCCGCTCACCCCCTCCCAAAGGGACAGGTTTATACCGACACTTGGGAAAGGCTTTACGGCGGAAGAGCTTCGCGCCTCTAGCTGGATTTTTGAAGAAAGAAAAAGAAGGGGATCCCTTCAGGGACCCCCTTCTTTTTCTTTCTTCAACTTTCTTTCGAACTCTATAAGTGCCAACTTTAGGGACACACCCGATGGTCCCCCGTATCCCCGCATCTGCCCGTCTTTACCAATCACACGGTGACAAGGGAGAAATAGAGCCCATGGGTTCGCCCTCATGATCGCACCCACTGCCCTCGCTCCACCCGGAATTCCCGAGCGAGCCGCGACTTCCCCGTAACTGAGAGTTTCCCCGAAAGAAAGTCCAAGAACGGTGTTCCAGACCGCTGCAGTCGCAATAGAAGGTTTTTTTTCGGTACAGAGGCGAACATCGAAATGTTCTCCATTCCAGTAGCGCTCCCAGCCGACGACCAGCCAATCGGGAACGGGTTCGCCGCTTTTCATTGGCGTCAAACTGCCCTTGGCTGAAGCCAGGCTGAAAAGACCGGAGATCCCCCACGTTGCGATCCACTTTCCAAAGGAAGAAACCAGGAGTGTCTGTCTTTTCTCTTCTCCAGGCATGACCACTTTCCAGTTCATTTTCAGAATACCCCCTTTGCCTTAAGGAGGAACAGCGCTGTTCCGGCTAGCGTAACATAAACGGAGTGACGCTCGCTTTTCCACAGCCGGGACGGCTCGAAGGGGCCTTTCAGGCGATCCCACCCTGGGATCCTTACCGGCACCAACCGTGGCGTTCGGGCCATGTATTCAAGATAGGTCTCTCCAAAACGTTCTTTCAGGAAAGCCTCTTCGTGGGGAATGATCAGGAAACCATATAGAAACACAAATGCCGCGCAAAAAACCAGGACGGAAACGGGGCCCGACATAAGGCTCCAACCCAGGCCGATCAGGCCGTTGCCAAGATACAGCGGGTTCCTTACAATCCCGAACGGTCCCCAGGTCACGAGAAATCCCGCATTCACCGTCTCCCTGCGGTATCCTTCTATTGAGCCTGCAGACCAGAAACGGAGCGCCTGGCCCAAAAGGACCACGATGATTCCGGGGGCGAGAAAGCCTTCCCCGGTTTTTCCCAATAAGAGTATAAGCAAAGCCAGGATCGTCCAAATACCTCCGCGCATGCGGAACGTCCAAGCGCGCAGATCGTCAAGCTTCATTTTCTTCCGTTTTCGCCTCGTGAAGAATTTGATCTGCCATACCCCATCCAAGGAACCTTAAGGCGACGATGGCCCCCAACCCGATGGCGAGGTATTCCGTGAAAAACCTCCAGGCAATCGCCATGACGCCGGAAAGGTTCAACGGAATCAGGTAACTGAATATGGTGGCTCCCCCCGCTTCCGCGAAACCGCTTGCCCCTGGAGTGGGAACGAAATACATGACGAAATTGAAAAGGGCCTGTATAAGGATTGCCTGGCCGTACCGAATCGGCAACCCAACCGCCTTGACCAGTGTCGGTAGAACGCTCCACAGGCAGAAAAGCTGACCGAGGGAAAGGGCAATGCCCGTTACGAAAAAGCTGAAACCGGTGGTGAAGAACAGCCTGAAATTCTCGGTATAATTATCGATCTCCCTGTTCAGGCGCCTGACCACGCTTAAAACCATCATCGGCTTCACAATGCCGATCCTTTTCAGGAGAAGGGTGACAATCTTTCCTAGTCGCTTGACCATCTTCGGATATATAAGGCTTAGGAAAACCAGAACCCAGGTCAATAGGACAAAAGCGGCAACGTAGTAGAATACGCCCGTTACAAAGGTGCTTCCCGACAGGACGTCAGGAGCAAAGATCAGGGTCATCGCGACAACGCAACCGACCATGAAAAGGGTGACGAGGGTTCGGGTTAAAGTGATGGCAACGCCTTTTCCAACGGCAATTCCGTTCCTGTAAAGGACATATATCTGGAACGGACCCCCACCGCCTTGCATGGGAGTGATTGCAGATCCGAAATAGTTGAGCCAGGAAAGACAGACCGAAAGCCGAAAACCGACCCTTTCGCCTGCTGCACGGGCAAAAGACATGAACCGGAGGGCATCAAAAATCCAGGAAAGGAAAACAAGGCCAAAAGCCTCAAAAAGAAACCTTTTCTTTGCGGAAAAAAGAAACCAGATTGTTCCCCTATCCACAGTGAAAAAGAGGACAAGTCCGACAGATAGCAAGGTAATCCCAAGAAAAAGAGCGATGCCTTTACGTAGAGTCAAGCCTGGGCTCCTCCTTCTGCGTGGAAGGTTGCAATGAGCTTACTTGCGCGGAGGACGCGATTCTGCCTTCTGCGGAAGCGTAACCACTTTACCATACCGATCAACGCTTTGCCCTTTTGTTTAAATGGAGAAAGAGAACCCTTGACAGGAGACCCACTAAATAAGACCTATACGGTCGGGGCCTTGTTGCGGAAGACCCAGCTTCCAGGCTAGAACCGCAGCCTGTGTCCGGTCCTTGATATCCAGTTTCTTAAGAAGATGGCTGATATGGTTCTTGACCGTTTTTTCGGAGAGGACCATCATATTTGCAATTTCTGCGTTGCAGAACCCTTGTGAAACCCAGTACAAGACTTCCTTTTCCTTCGGGGTCAATTCCAGAAGAAGGGACATTTCGTCCCTGCGCGGGTTCATTCCGTTACCGCAATTGTTCTTAAGCTTCGGGTCAACGTACCGGTCACCCCGGGCGACAGTCCGAATGGCACACAAGAGCTCGAAAAAATTCGAGTCGGGAAGGATGAATCCTTGGACGCCGAGGGAAACCAGGTTCGTGATGCGTTCTTCGTTTTCTTCCCCGGTTATCGCGAGATAACGCATCGTCCTGAATGCCCCGGCCAGCTCGCCGATAACGCTCTTCAGGTCGAGATTGGGCATAGCTGCATTGAAGAGCAGGAGATCGGCGGGTTTTTGCCGGGCAATCCTTAGCAGTTCCGGGCCGTCGGAGGCATCTCCAAGTATTTTCAGATCGGATTCGTGCTCAAGGGAATAACGTAAGCTATCCCTCACAAGTCGATGGCGTTCCGCCACGAGCATGGTGATTTTTTGCATGAAAGGCACCTCCGGACTGGGTCTTGGGTCCTATTATAGACGATGGAGGCTGTAAGCATGAAGATTCAGGAACTCACCAGGAACACACGCAGGAAGATTGGGGAGGCGATTCACGACTTCTCCCTCATTAGGGAGGGCGATCGCCTCATGGTCGGGCTCTCCGGCGGTAAGGACAGCCTCCTCCTCCTGGTTTCCCTCAAAGGACTCCAAACGCGGAGTCCTGTCTCTTTCTCGATTGAGGCCTGTTCGGTGGACCCCACTGACGGGAAAGCCGACCTTTCACCTATAGCCCGGCTTTGTGAGGCGCTGGAGATTCCCTATACGGTCGTTCCCGCTCCGATTTTCCGCCTGGTTGAAGAAAGGGCGGAAAAAACCCCCTGCAGCTTTTGCGCGAACATGCGTCGCGGAATTTTGAGCTCCACCACTTGCCAAAGGGGCTGTTCCACGCTATGCCTCGGACACCACTTGGACGACATCGTCGAAACAACCCTGATGAACCTTTTATTTTCAGGTCGCTTCAAGTGCTTCGCGCCCCTGACCTGGCAGGATCGAACAGAAATCAGGGTGATCCGTCCCCTGGCCTACCTTGAAGAAGTTCAGGTCGCCCGCGAGGTTAACCGCCTCAAACTCCCCCTCGTCGATTTTTGCTGCCCCTTTTCCGCCGATAACCAGAGGGCCTGGATAAAATCCCAGGTCGCTGCCCTGTCAAAATCGGTCAAGGGAATGAAGTTCAACGTGCTCCACGCACTGAAAGCAGGAAGTGATCCCGAGGAAAACTGGCATTTCCCAAGCTGATCCTCATTACCCCCCCTTCCTGTTACCGATATTTTCATCTAAAATTCCTATTAGAGACGAGAAACGCAACAAACACGGGAACTGCCGAGAGGAGAGAATCCATGACCTTTGATTCCGGGACGATCGATCGCTATTTCGCGTGGGATCCGCAGGAAGACGAGGAATACAGGGACAATATCACCGGAACCGGTACGATCGGCGGAAAGGGACGATCGCTTCTTTTTGCCATGCGTAGGTTGAGGGAAAGCGGTGAACCCCTGCTCGACCAAGTTGAAATCACGACAAGCACTTTTTTCGGAGTGGGAGTTTTTCACGATTTCCTTTCCAATGTCCCTCGCCTTGATTCCCTCCTGGGCGCCCGGGACCCCGATTTGCTTGAGAATGCCTTCCTTGCGACTCCCCTTCCCTCTTATGCCGTGAGGGCTGTCGAAAAATACCTTTCCACGATGACGGATCCTGTTGTGGTAAGAAGCAGCTCGAGGCTCGAAGATTCGCTCAAACACTCTTTCGCGGGCAAGTACATGTCCACCTTCCTGATCAACGGAGCCGATCAATCCTTGTCCGAACGAGTCGATGCGGTTGTCGAGCAGATGAAGAGAATTTATGCCCGCACTTATTTCCCGACCGCCGGAAGTTACCGGAAAAAACACGGACTCCCAGAGGACGAGATGGGCCTGATCCTGATGAGGATGGCCGGCAAGTGGCGCGGAAAATATTTCTACCCGGCTATGGCTGGCGTGGGTTTCTCAAGAAACTACCGGAGGTGGACGACTCGAATCCGGGCGGAGGACGGGGTTTTGCGCATCGTGTTCGGGCTGGGCACCCTTAGCACGAAACGGGGTTATGCCCGCACCTTTTCACTCTCCAACCCCATGCTTAGGCCGGAAGGCCTTAACCCCTTCAACATCATGCGCCATTCCCAGGAAGCTTTCCAGGCTGTCGGCCTGGAAGAAAAACAACTCCTGACCTTGAACATCACACGTTCCTGGAAAGAAATCATTCCTCACGTCCCCAACTTCCGTCTCTATGCACAGATCTACAATCCTGACAACTTTGGAGGATATTTCACGTATATCGGCAGCTACCCTTCGTTCCAAAGCGATTCGTCCAAGATCTGCTTTTCCTTCGAGGATTTTCCGTGCCGCCATAAGCCTTTCTTCGAGATCATGCGCAGGCTCTTGCCATTCCTTGAAGATGCGATGGGCGTCCCGGCAGACCTCGAATTCGCTTACGAGCCGGTGGATCAAAAACTACAGCTGCTTCAGTGCCGCCCTCTCTGGAAGGGTGAGGGTTCAGGAACGGGGGCCAAGCCAGATCTCGAGGGACGCAAGATCCTTTTCCGAGCTGACAGAATGGTGACCAACGGATACGCGGAAGGTATCCCCTACCTTGTTTACATCGACCACCGCGTCTACGCCCTGACAAGCCAGTTTTACGAGATCGCACGCGGCCTGGGCTCTATCAACGCCAAGCTTGAGGGGAAACAATTCATCCTGGCCGCGCCGGGCCGTGTCGGATCAAGCAACCCGCAACTGGGAGTACCGGTAAAGTACAACGAACTGACAAACTGCCGATGCATTGTCGAGATCGGTATCCCAAAGATGGGATTCATGCCGGAGCTTTCCTATGGCACGCATTTCTTTTCCGATCTTGAGGTGGATGACGTTCTCTACATGCCGGTTTACGATGGGGAAAGGAACAATGTTTTCGACGAACCCGCCCTGGACGATAGCCCATACGAACTTGGTCCACACCCCGCCATCCGAATCTACAGGGGCAGTTTTTCCGTCTATACCAGTGGAGACGATAACGAGGGCATCGTCGTACAAGATGCGATGTATCCCCACATATGAGGCACAAGTGGAAAAAGCAGGACCCGGCCGTCGAAAGCCGAGCCCTGCTTTTTCCCTTTACATTACTTTTGTGTCCCTTTCTACCTCAAAAGCCCGGATACGACAAAATCGATTGCGTCATCCGTCGAAAGCCCCTTGGCCATGAGCCCCTGGATCTTGTCGTCCGCGATCCTTCCAATTGCCGCCTCATGGGTGACTTCAGCTTCCGGGTGGGATGCCTGGACGACCGGAGAGGCCACGGCCTTTGCCTCTCCCTGGATAACCTCCGTGCAGTCCACGTGCCCCCTCGCCCCCGGGGCAGCACCGTCCACGAGTCCCAGGAACTTGCCCTGGCTCCTGTCCTTTAAGACGACCCTGGCCTTGATAAGGGCGGAACTTTCAGGACCGGTTAGCCGAACGATGTCACGGACCTGGCAGAAATCATCGTACTTTCCGTAGACTTTCGACGTGATCTCGACTCGGCTCCGCCTGCCGAACGCCTCAACATCGATGTCGATCGCCAGGTTTCCAACTCTTCCCTCCACAAGCGTGAAATCCCCTCTGTAGGTCGCTCCCTCGTCGATTCGGACCCGGCTAACCGGTCGGACGTCAATGCGGCCTTCGGGGCCATGGACATGGACCTCCCGATAGCTGAAGTTTGAATGGGGAGCCAGGTGAATCTCTCCTTCCATGGCGTGGAGGAACTCGATTGCATTCGGGAAAATGCAGTGCGCCTGGAATTCTGCGGAAGCTTTCTCTTCGAGGCGAATCCGGCTCTTGATGACCTGCCTTCCCGAGGTTGCGAGGTGCCCGAAGCAAAGGTGGACAGGCTTTGGAACGATCACCCCTGCCTCGACCGTTATATTGGCATCAACGCCGTTTTCCGTTTCCTTTGCCTCTATAAGAACTCCCGGCAAGGCATGGGAAGCAAGGATATGGTTCCCGTGGACCACAACGTAGATTGCGTCTTCTGACCCAAAAGACCCGGCTTCGCCGCCCGTTTTCTCGGCAATGGCCACTAGCGTCTTGTACTCCTCAGTAACGTCATGCATGACTGCCTGCCACCTCCCCGGCTTTCGAAGGTTCAAGTTCGAGGCACGGTTCGCACTGGGAGAGGAAATAACGCTTGACGGCTTCCGCGCTTCCCTCCAGGATCATTTTCCCGGCGCACATCAGGTAGGATCGGTCGCAGGCGGCCGCGACGTCTTCCCTGTGGGTGATGATCAGTACGCTGCTGCCTCCCGTGGCCAGGATCTTGAACAACCCCATGACCTCGCCAAGGGCCAGGAGGTCGACGCCCGAATCGGGTTCATCAAGGATCGCAAGTTTCGGTTTCATCAGGTAAATCGAAGACAGTTCAATACGTTTTCTCTCGCCCCCGGAAAGTCCCTTGTCAACCAACCGGTCGAGGTAGTGTGACTCCATCTGGACCAGTTTCAGGGCTTCGGAAAGTGATTCTTCGTCGGCCGCAGGGTTGGACAGGCGAAGGTAGTCCCGGACCGGGATCCCCTCGTAACGGGCCGGGTGCTGCCACGCGAGAGTTATCCCGGCACGCGCACGTTCCGTAACGCTCCAGTCTGTTATGTCCTGTCCGTTAAACCAGACCCGCCCAGCTTTGGGAGCATATTGGGGAAGCCCCATGATCGCGTACGCGAGGCTCGATTTCCCCGCGCCGTTCCGTCCCAGGACGCCGCATATCTCACCGGGTTTTACCTGCATGGAGATGCCCCTTAGGATAGGGTTCCCTTCTCTTTCCACCTCGATGCCTTTTACAAATAGCAGCTGGGGTTCCAGCAATCCCCTCACCTCTTCCCCTTCATTCAAGCCTCTTGGCAACCCCGAAACCAAGACATTTGACCAGGGCAAAAACCGTTTCAAGCCTGGACAGGGTCTCGCCCCTCAAACGGGCCTGTTCGACGAGCATGCCAACGATGGCATCCACTTCCGTTTCTCGCCCGTTTTCCACGTCCTGGAGCATCGAGGTTCGATTATCCGCGGTTTTATCAAGCACCGATCGCACGAGAGCCCACATCGACTCGTTGTCGATTTCTTCGCCGGCCAACCTTGCAGCCCTTATGCCCTCTTCCGCGAGTTCCCTCATGAGTTTGACTGCGTCCGGCATTTCGAGCATTTGCCCATTTTTAAGGCGGGTCAGGGCGGAAACCGTGTTCACTGAAGCGTTCAGTATCACCTTTTCCCAAAGAGCCCTTCTCGGGTCAAGCTCCAGCCTGACTTCCATGCCCGCCCGTTCCAGGAGCTCCATGACACGGGAGACATCCCTCCCCCTTTTCCAGGGGCCGAAGCGGATCATGCCATCCCCGCCCCAGGCTATGATTCCGGGGCCTACCCGGTGCGCGCCGTACGTGCAGGTACCCGCCGCTATATGATCCTCCCCGAGTTCTCTTGCCAAAGTTTCTGCGTTTCCAAGCCCATTCTGGAGAGTTAGCACGATCCCGTTGTGCGGTAGGTGTCCCTTTATGCTCAGGGCCGCCTCTTCAGTCTGGTAGGCCTTGACCAGAACGAGAACCAGGTCCGCCGCCGGCTCGAGCCCGTCCAGGGCAGGCACCACGGTGCATTTTGCTTTTCCGGCGTTGCCTTCGCGGTCCAGGAAGGTTATCCCATTGGCCTGTATGGCATCGAACTGTGCCCCCGGCCTCTGGCAGACACGGACATCGACACCGGCGCGGACAAGCTTGAAGGCCAAGAGGCTTCCAAGAGCACCGCAACCGATAATCGTTACTTTCATTTCAGGTCCTCCAGGACGGAGGAATCCATCTTGAAGGAATGTTCTTCAGCCGGGAAAAGGCCCGACTTTACCTCGTTGACATACCGGGTTAGGCCCTCCGTGATTGTTTTGGACCCCTCGGCGTAGACTTTGACGAACTTTGGCCTGAAGGCTCCGTAAAAATCAAGCACGTCATGCAGGACCAGCACCTGGCCATCACATGAAGAACCTGCGCCTATGCCAATCGTCGGAATTGACAGCCTTTCCGTGATCGCCTTCGCCAGGAGCGCAGGGACACATTCCAGGACCAGAGCGAAGGCCCCCGCCTCGGCGACAGCCATTGCGTCATCGAAAACCCGCCGAGCCCCCGCGCTGTCTTTTCCCTGGACCTTGAAGCCGCCAAGTGCGATTGAAGTCTGGGGGGTGAGCCCAACATGCCCCATGACGGGTATCCCCGCCCTGACAATAGCCCTGATCGTTTCGACACGGCTGGTGCCGCCTTCCAGCTTGACCGCCTGAACCCTTCCTTCCCGCAGCAGGCGCCCGGCATTCTTTATGGCTTCCCGGTCATCGACCTCGTAGGACATGAAGGGCATGTCCCCGACCAGGAAGGCCTTCTCGGAACCGCGGGATACGGCTGCGCAGTGAAGGATCATCATCTCTAGCGTCACTCCGAGCGTGTCGGGAAGACCATGTTCGACCATTCCGACGGAATCCCCGACGAGGAGCATCTCGGCTCCCGCTCCTTCCGCCAGCCTGGCTTGCCATGCATTGTAAGCTGTCAACATGGCGATACGCTCGCTTTCGGCCTTCATTCTGCGGAAATCGTTCAATCCAAGGCGGCACGTCATGAACTCACCTCATTCAGGATCATGTTGTCGATAAGCCGTGTCTTGCCAACGCGAACTGCCAGGGCAAGCACAACCGGTTTTTCGATTTTGTTGGCAAGCGATAGGTCCGCTGCGTGACGCAGCTCGACATATTCCACCTTGAGGTTTTCTTCTTTTCCCAACTCTCTCTTGACGCTCTCGACCAGAACGGCGGCGTTCGCCTCACCGCTGCTGAACTGCTCCCTTGCCTTCTTCAGGGAGCGGTTCAGGGCCAGGGCCGACTGCCTTTCGGAGGCGGAGAGGTAAATGTTGCGGCTGCTAAGGGCAAGCCCGTCAGGTTCCCTGACGATCGGACACCCCCTGATTTGGACGGGGACATTCAAGTCGCGGACCATTCTCCTGATGACCTGCAGCTGCTGGAAATCCTTTTCGCCGAAATAGGCTCGGTCCGGCACAACGATGTTGAACAGTTTAAGCACGATCGTGCAGACTCCTCGGAAATGACCCGGCCTCGATGCGCCGCATAGATCCTGGCTCACCCTGTCCTCCGTTACGAAGGTTGAATGATCAGCCGCGTAAAGGTCCCCCGGTGCCGGGCAGAAGACGACATTGACTCCCTCTTTTTCCAGCAGACTCATGTCTCGTTCCAAATCCCTCGGATAGGCATCGTAATCCTCGTTCGGTCCAAACTGGGTCGGGTTTACAAAAATCGAAACGATCGTCACTGCGTTTTCAACCCTTGATTTCCGCACAAGGGACAGATGCCCTTCATGCAGGTACCCCATCGTCGGAACAAGTCCAATTTCAGCACCGCCGGTCCTAAGTTCGCGAACGGCTTTTCTCAGTTCATCGACGCACCCGTCTACCCGAAGCAAGCGAATCCCCCCTAAACGGACAGGGCCATTCCGAGGACTTTTCCGAATCCCTCCGATGCTTCTTCCGCATCGCCGTCATACCCTGCCCTTCCCATCAGCCCATAAGTATAACGCTTTCCCTGTTCAACGCCAGGCTGGTCAAACGGGTCCACCTGGAACAAGTGCCCTGTCAAAGCGGTCACCATTTCGTAAAGAAAAACCAGCGCGCCGAGGCGAATGCCGTCCAGGCAAGGGAGTTCCATCCATATGACCGGTTTCCCGGCTTTCATGAGCGCAGCCACTGTGGATTGGGCTTCCACGGTCAGCAGCTCGGAAAAAGTATGTCCACCCAGGTAGAAAGCCGGGGACATCTCCTCCATTTCCACGGAGGGAATATGAAGTTCCGGTTCCTTTTTCTTCACGTCGATCAGTGTGAAAAGCTTATCGTCCGGCCCGTCCACATAAAGCTGGACCTGTGAGTGCTGGTCTATCGCTCCGAGGGCACGAATTGGCGTGCTGCCTTTTCCGCCCTTGCCAAGGCTTTCCCCCCAAAGCTGGGCATGCCATTCGGCGAAGCGTTCGAGGCCATCGCAGTAAGGCATCGTCACGGTCATGTGCCTCCCCTGGCCGAAATGGAGGAAGTGAAGGGCTGCCAAGAGCCAGGCGGGATTTTCCCAAAGCCCCTTCGCTTTCTTGATGCGGTCATCCATCAACCTCGCTCCCTCGAGCATTTCCGAAACGGGAAGACCAAGTCCCATGGCCGACAGGAGGCCGACAGCGGAAAAAACGGAAAATCGCCCCCCCACGTCTGCCGGGACCGGAAGCGAGCCAAGAGCTCCCTTCTTGGCAAGCACCCGAAGGATCCCCTTCTCGGGGTCCGTAATGAAGACGAAGCGCGATAGAGCCTTTTCAGGCCCAAGCTTTTCACTGAGCGCTTCGAAAAACCAGAGGAAAAGCGTGATCGTTTCCGCAGTCGCACCGGATTTGCTCACGACGATAAAAGCCGTCCGTTCCGGGTCAATGCAATCCCAGATGGCCGATAGGCCTTTCGGGTCGGGGTTGTCTGCCATATAAAAGCGCGGGACCTTGCGTTCTTTTCGGCTTAACTCGTTGTGATAGGGGTGAAGGAAGGCATCGTTTAGCATGAGGTTTCCCAGTGCGGATCCGCCGATACCGACCTGGACGATGGAATCGAAACGCTCAAGTTTCTCGGCAACTGAGCGGATCGGCCCAATGTCCTCATAAGGAAGTCTCATCCAGCCGAAACCCGTTTCCCCTTTTTCCGAATTCTTCCTGAGGGATTCTTCTGCCTGTCGCAGCGGTTCTTCGAGAGCCAAAAGTCGATCTTTCCCAATGTACGGCCCAGTCTCTTCATTTCCAATGACTCCACCAAGACCAATCGTGAAGAGATTCGTTTTCATGCGAACGCCTCCGGGAAATGAAAAATTAGAAGGGGCTGGTTCAACCAGCCCCTTCTTCTGTCGTTTTCCAAAAAATGCCTAGGCCTTGATGATTCCGGCGTCCTTCAATGCTCCCTCGATCTCGGAAGCGTTAAATCCGACAATGAAGCGTTCGTTCACCTGTGTGACAGGAACTCCCATCTGGCGTGTCTTCTTGACCATCTCCATCGCAGCCTCGCGATTTGCGCTGACGTCGACCTCCTCAAAGGCGACATTCATTTGCTTTAGAAAATCCTTGACCTTGGTGCACCAGGGGCATGTAGGGGTTGAATAGACCTTTACACTCATGTTTTATCTCCTCCCGCGAAGAAAGTCCGTTCCTGATCGTATACCACTATGGGGATATTATCACAGTGTAAATGATTGTCAATCTTGCCCTGCGGTAGGCCCGGTCAACTGGCATCCTGTTCGTGCCTTTCTCGCATTTTTTCACAGGTGGTTCTTTTCTCACAAAGCGTGTTTAAAGGTTATAATTACCGCGATTGACGGATGAAACGGGGAGGGAGCCACGATGCTCCCCCCTGAATTTGTGTGGAGTGGGCGAGGAGGGAAACCAATGCCAACGTTGGTCATGGGAAAACCCGAGCTCGAAGAGGCCTTAGGGCCTATCATCGAGCGTTTCAAGGGTGGCAAGGGGATCACGATCCCGCTTCTGGCTGCAGTCCAGGAAAAGGTCGGTTATCTTTCCAGCGATGCCCTTGACTTCCTGTCAAAGGAAATGGACATTCCTGCGGCAGAGATGTTCGGGGTCGCAACGTTTTACGCGATGTTCCGGCTTCAACCCCAGGGCAAGCATGTGATACGCCTCTGCAGGGGTACCGCATGCCATGTCCAGGGATCGCTACGAGTCGGGGAAATGCTCCAGCGGCACTTGAAAATCGAAGAGGGACAGACGACGGAAGACGAGCTTTTCACTCTTCAATTTGTCGCCTGCCTGGGTTGCTGCAGCCTTGCACCGGTCATGATGGTGGACGACGAGGTTCACGGCCGGCTAACGCCCGAAAAAGCCGTCGAAATCCTCGAATCCTATCGCAAGGCCGACTGAACGGAGGTGTCCAGGTTGTCAAAGATCATCGTGAAGGTCGGCATGTCCAGCTGCGGTATTGCAGCAGGCGCCGGACCCGTTTATGAAAAGATCGAGGCCCTTGTCAAAGGGCGTGATGATGTTGAACTCAAAAAGGTCGGCTGCATTGGCCTTTGTTTCCATGAACCGCTCGTCGAAATCGAGCAAGACGGGAAGAGTTCCATATATGGTGAAATGACTCCCGAAAAGGCTGAGGCGCTCCTTGCGGAAAAAACGTTTTTGAGCCCAGTCCTTAGCCAGGTCCAGGATGCTCCCGAAAATCACATGATGGGGAAACAGGTCCGCATCGTCCTCCGGAACTGCGGCCTTATCGACCCCCAGAAAATCGAGGAATACGAGCAGCGTGGAGGTTACGCCTCTCTTCGCAAGTCTCTCTTTGAGCTCTCCCAGGACCAGGTCATCGACGAGGTCCTGAAAAGTGGCCTCCGCGGTCGGGGTGGGGCCGGTTTCCCGACGGGCATGAAGTGGCGTTTCGCCCATGACGCCAAGGGAGACTCCAAGTACGTCGTCTGCAATGCCGATGAAGGCGACCCTGGGGCCTTCATGGACCGGTCGGTCCTCGAAGGAGACCCCCACAGCATCATCGAGGGAATGGCCATATGCGGCTACGCCATCGGGGCTGCGCAGGGAATCATCTATTGCCGTGCCGAGTACCCCCTCGCGATTAAGCACCTTAATAAGGCACTTGACCAGGCCCGCGAAAAAGGTTACCTCGGCCCTAAAATTCTCGGGACCGAGTTCTCTTTCGACATCTACATCAAGGAAGGTGCGGGAGCTTTCGTCTGCGGCGAAGAGACAGCCCTTATCGCTTCCATCGAAGGCAAGCGGGGCATGCCTCGCCCGAGACCGCCCTTCCCGGCGCATAAGGGCGTTTTCGGTAAACCTACGAACATCAACAACGTCGAAACGCTCGCCAACATTCCGTGGATCATCGCCAACGGCCACGCGGCTTTCGCCCAGTACGGCACGGAAAAAAGCAAGGGGACGAAGGTGTTCGCCCTCGCCGGGAAAATCAAGAAGGGCGGGCTTGTTGAAGTCCCTATGGGTATGCCCCTCAGGGACGTCATCTACACTATCGGCGGCGGTATCCAGGACGATCGGGCATTCAAGGCCGTCCAGATGGGAGGGCCTTCCGGCGGATGCATTCCCGCAAGCCTCATTGACACACCCGTTGACTACGAGTCGATCACGGCAACGGGAGCCATCATGGGATCGGGCGGAATGGTCGTCATGGACGAGGGGACCTGCATAGTGGACGTGGCGCGTTTCTTCCTCTCCTTCACCCAGAAGGAATCCTGCGGCAAGTGCCCGTTCTGCCGAATCGGCACGAAGCGCATGCTTGAAATCCTGACGCGTATCTGCGAAGGGAAGGGGAAGATTGAAGACCTTGAGACCCTTAAGGAACTGGCTCCCCAGATCAAGGACGGTTCCTTGTGCGGACTCGGCCAAACGGCCCCGAACCCTGTTCTGACCACCCTGAAATACTTCGAGGACGAATATCTAGCCCATATACGAGACAAGAAATGTCCAGCAAAGGTGTGCACGGCGCTTATCCATTATGAGATCGACCCGGCCAAGTGCATCGGCTGCACGAAGTGCGCACGGGCCTGCCCGGTTAGCGCCATCACGGGAGAGATAAAGAAGCCCCACTTCATCAACGACGATGTCTGCATCCGCTGCGGACAGTGCATGAAGGCCTGCCCTGTCAGTGCCATCAGCGTGGAGTAAGGAGGAACGATGACCATGGAACGCAATGTTAAGGTCATCCTTGACGGCAAAGAAGTTTATGGGTACAGCGGACAGAAGATCCTCGACCTTTGCGCGGAATGCGGTGTTGAGATTCCGACGCTCTGTTACGACCCCCACCTGTCCGTGCACGGGGGCTGTTCCGTTTGCCTGGTGGACGTCAAGGGTGCAAAAAGCCTGGTTCGGGCCTGTGCCTCGACCATCGCCCCGGGTTTGGTCATCCAGACTGACACCGAAAGGGTCCGAAAAGCCCGCAAACTTGCCCTGGAACTTCTTTTCTCCGACCATGTCGGGGATTGCCGCCCCCCGTGCACGCTAACCTGCCCTGCTCATGGTGATGTCCAGGGCTACGTCAACCTGGCCGCCCAGGGCAAGTACGAAGCCTCTTTGGCCGCGCTCCACCAGAACATCACGCTCCCGGCTTCGATTGGAAGGGTTTGTCCCGCTCCGTGCGAGGAGAAATGCCGCCGAAACTTCGTGGACGAACAGCCCGTATCCATCCGTGAGATCAAGCGGTTCGTGGGAGACTGGTGCCTCCAGAACGACGCTCTTACTCCAATTCCCGTCATTGAGGAAAACCGCCGCAAGGTGGCTGTTGTCGGGGGAGGCCCCGCTGGGGTATCCGCTTCCTATTTCCTCAGGAAACTCGGTTACGGGGTCACCCTTTATGAAAAGGAATCCGACCTCGGCGGAATGATGCGTTACGGGATCCCGGATTACCGTCTCCCGCGTGAAATCCTGAAAAGGGAAATCCAATGGCTTGTCGACCATGGCGTCCAGGTTCGCCACGGCATGGCACTCGGCCGCGATTTTTCCCTTGACCAACTTCGGGACGAAAACGACGCGGTGCTCCTTGCCATGGGCTGCTGGAAGTCCTCGCCAATGCGCACGCCGGGGGAGAACCTGGCCGGCGTCATCGGTGGCATTGATTTCCTTTACAAGGTCAACAACAATCTCCCGGCGGAAATCGGCAGCAAGGTCGCCGTTATCGGCGGGGGAAACACCGCAATGGACGCTTGCCGTTGCGCCAGGCGCCTTGGCGCCAAATCGGTCACCATCGTTTACCGCCGAAGCCGCGAAGAGATGCCGGCTCAGGATATAGAGATCCAGGAAGCCATGGAAGAGGGGGTCGAGTTCCTTTTCCTGATGGCCCCGAAGGCCGTTCTCGGTGAAAGCCGCGTTGAGGCGCTGGAGTGCGAGAAGATGGTCCTGGGCGAACCCGATGCCTCCGGCCGACGCAAGCCCATCCCGACAGGAGAGATGATTCGGCTGGAAGTCGACACGGTCATTGCCGCCATCGGCCAGCAGATCCGATTTGATGGCTTGCCCGAGACGATCCATGACGGGAAAAAGATGGTCGCGGATGACAACTATGCCACTCCCCTCCCTGGCGTCTTCGTTTGCGGAGACCAGCAGACCGGTCCTGATATCGCGGTCCGTGCCATCGGCAACGGCCACTACGCCGCGGAATCCATCCACGCCTACATCACGACCGGAAAGGCGCAAAAACCTTTCGAATACGACGTCGTCCGCACAGACCTCGGGCCTGGTGATTTCACCCATATCGAGAAGCAATCCCAGGAGAAGGTTCCGCACATCGACCCGGAACTGCGAGTAAAGATGGGCTTCAAGGAGTACGGGCCAGGCTTTACCGAGGAACAGCTTCTGCGGGACGCGAAACGCTGCATGGAGTGCGGGTGTTCCGATCTCCACGAGTGCCGTCTCCGCAAGTATGGCCAACAGTATAAAGTCGAGCCCGAACGCGTGGCGGGCGAGCACCTGCCGCGAGTAGTCGAAGCAAACGCCTTCTACGACCGGAACATGGACAAATGCATCCTCTGCGGGCGCTGCGTACGCACCTGCGATGAAATAGCCGGCTTCCACGCAATTGACTTCACCAAGAGGGGTTTCGAAGGCCTGATCGACACCGAGTTCTGGAAACCGATTGATGAGTCGGAATGCACCTCGTGCGGGCTATGCGTCCAGATGTGTCCCGTCGGCGCCCTGACCGAAAAGAAGGCTCCACGCTGGCCGCACAGTGAAAAACCTGTCCTGGTCCCGACGGCTTGTTCCGAATGCCCCGTCGGCTGCGACCTCGTCCTGAACCTGGACAAGGCCTCCTCAAGGCTCGTTCGAGTCACGACCGACCTCGACAATGCTTCCTCCCCGACACAGGGCAACAGTTGCCGTATCGGGAGAGCCCTCCCTCTTTCCACGACCGAAGGCCGTCTCGTTTCTCCCGTTATGCGGGTGAATGGCAAGCCCTTCGAAAGCGACTGGGATAACGCCCTTGTCCATGTTTCCACCAAGCTGGGAGCCATCCTTGAGGCCCATGGTCCCGAGTCGGTGCTGGTCCTGGCCGGCGGGAACCTTAGCAACGAAGAAGCCCTGGCGCTAGGCAAGTACTCCGAGAATTGCCTCGCCAAGGCCCCTGTTCGCTTTTTGGGCATTGAAGCTTCTTCCGGGGCCTGGACGACCTTCAAGGATAAGTGGGGTTCCGACTGGAAGCCGGAAGATTACGGCGACCTGAACTCCTCCGACGCATTCCTTCTACTGGACACGGACACCGACAATCGCCAGCCCGTCCTTACATCCTTCATTCGGAAGGCCATGCGCGCACGGCATGCTTCGGTTGTCAGCATCGGCCACATGCCCGAAAAGCTAGCCCGGGGAGAGGCCCTGTCGCTCGTCCCGCGCCCGGGGACCGAGGTCCATCTCATCCGCGGCATCATGGCAGCCATCCTGCGGATCAAGGGCAGCCCGGCTCCCGAAATCCTTTCCGATTACACGCCGACTAAGGTCGAATCCCTTACCGGCGTCGCTTTGGAGCTTATCGAGCAGGCTGCCGGTCTTCTTGCTTCCGCTAAGACGCTTTCATCCCTCTTCGGGGGTGTTTTCGCCGCGAACGCCGAGTTGTCAGCAGAAACGCTGCCGCTTCTCGAAACCCTGAAGCAGCGCCGTGTCCTTGTGCTTCACGAAGCCTCAAACGCCCAGGGACTTCTCTCTCTCAAGGTTACCCCTGCGAATGAGGCACAAATCCAGGAACTTGTCCGTTCCGGAAGCATAAAGGCCCTGGTTCTGGCCGGGGTGTCCGCTGAAAAGTCAGGGCTTAATGCTGCTGACCTGTCCGGATTGGAGCTTTTCGTCAGCATGGCAACTTCCCCGAGTGAACTGGAATTGGAGGTGGCTGAGGTCCTGCTGCCCATCGCAGCCTGGACCGAGAGGGATGGTTCCTTTGCCAGCCTCACCGGACAGGTTCACCATCAGCCCGCAGGAGCTTCACCTTACGGCAATTCCCAAAGCCTGGTTCGTGTTGTCTCCAACCTTTCCAGGAAGATGAACGCCAACCTGCCCGCTGTGGCACCTGCGATATTGCTCTAGCTTTGCGGGACACCGGTATAAAAAAAGAGGCAGGCCGTTTTCACGGCCTGCCTCTTTCGTTTCACGAGAACTAGTTCTCTTCCTCTTCTTCAACCTTGTGCGCGGCGATGACCTTCTTGGCGATTTCTGCCGGTACTTCCTCGTAATGGGAATAACTCATCGTAAAGGAACCGCGCCCTGAAGTCATCGAACGGAGAATGATCGCGTAACGGAACATCTCGGCAAGCGGAACCTGCGCCTTAACAACCTGCAGGCGCCCACGGCTGTCGATTCCCATGATCCGTCCTCTTCGGCTGTTGAAATCGCCCATGACGTCGCCCAGGTATTCCTCGGGAACAACGACCTCGGCGCTCATGATGGGTTCCAGAAGGATCGGGGAGGCTTCAACGATACCTTTCTTGAAAGCCATCGAAGCGGCGATCTTGAAGGCCATTTCGGAAGAATCCACGTCATGGTAGGAACCAAAGACGAGGGCCGCGGTAAAGTCTACCGTGGGGAAACCCGCCAGCACGCCCTTCAGGATGGCTTCCCTCAATCCCTTCTCGACCGCGGGGATAAAGGATTTCGGGACGGCCCCGCCGACGACCTTGTCGAGGAACTCGAAACCCGCCCCGCGCTCGCGAGGAGAGAACTCGATGACCGCGTCTCCGTACTGGCCACGCCCTCCTGTCTGTTTCTTGTATTTGCCCTGGGCCTTGGATGGCTTCTTGATCGTCTCCCGGTAAGGCACCTTAGGAGTTCCAGTCTCAAGTTCGACCCCATACCGGTCTTTTATCTTGGAAAGGATGATGTCGAGATGGACATCTCCCATACCGGAAAGAACATTGTCGCCGGTTTCCGGGTTCTTTTCGAAGTGCAGGGTCGCGTCTTCCTCCCTCATGCGGTGGATCGCGTTGCTGAGCTTGTCCTCATCCGCCCGGCTCTTGGGCGTCACGGCGACGCTGTAGATCGGCCGAGGGAACTTGATCGGTGGATACTGGAATGTCGTTCCCTTGACGCTAAGCGTGTCCCCGACGGTTGTGGTATGGAGCTTGGGGATGACGACGATGTCGCCGCAGACAACTTCCTTCTGGTCTTCGCCTTCCTTGCCTTTCATGAATTTGAAGGCGCTGATCCGCTCTTCTTCTGCCTTATTCACGTTGAAGAGGGTCTGGTCGCTCGTCAGGCTCCCTGAGAAGACCCTCAGGAAAGAGAGCTTTCCGACATAGGGATCGACCATGACCTTGAAGCAGAGAGCCGAAAAAATGCCATCCGGTTTTGGCTCGACCTTGAGCGGATCCCCGTTTTTGATCGCTTCACGCGGCTGCATTTCAAGCGGGGACGGCATGACATCGGCCAGGACGTCCAGCAACTGGAAAATTCCGACGTTAGCGGTGCTCGAGCCGGGAACGGCCGGGAAAAGATTTCTCTTGGCCACTGCAACTCTAAGGGCCGCACCAAGTTCTTCGCCGGGAATCTGCTCTCCGTCGAGGTAGCGCATCATCAACTCGTCGTCGGCTTCGACGATCCGTTCGACAAGCGCCTCGCGGGCCGCCTGCACTTCATCGGCCATTTCCGCCGGAATTTCGGTCTCCTTGAATTCCTTGCTTCCATCGCCCTTATAGAGGTACCCCTTGCCGTTCAGGACATCGACGACTCCCTTGAAACCGGCTTCCTTTCCTATGGGAAGGTAAAGCGGGACGACCTTCTCGCTCATGTACTTTCGAAGGTCACTTACCGTGCGGTTGAAGTCGGCGTTTTCACGATCCATTTTGCTGATGAAGAACAGGACAGGAACCTGAAAGTCTTCGGCAAACTCCCAATCCTTCTCCGTCTGGACCTCGACCCCGTGGACCCCGCTGACGACAACGACAGCGGAATCGGAGACGCGCATGGAAGAACGAACATCCCCTATGAAATCCGCAAAGCCCGGAGCGTCGAGGGCAAACATTGTCTTGCCTTTGTGCCGAAGGGTGGCAACGGCAGCATTGATTGAGATCTGGCGCTTATGCTCCTCGGTCGAGAAGTCCGTGGTCGTCGTCCCGTCTTCGACCTTGCCCAGGCGCCCGATGGCCCCTGTATCGAAAAGCATGGCCTCCGTAAGCGACGTCTTTCCGGCGCCGCCGTGAGCCACGATTGCAAAGGTTCTCACATCAACCGGATTGCGCATCCCCATTTCCTACCGACCTCCTCGTTTCTTCACGCGGGATTGCCGCGTTGCGAATCGCACTCTTGCTATTCTAGCAAAAGCCCTAGGATTTTCCGCACTGTTCTCATTGATTGTCCAGGATTTCTCCAATCATTTTTGCAACTTCGCCGGGATCGGCCTGTCCACGAGCTTCCCTCATAATCTGGCCGCAAAGGAAACCGCGTTTTTTGCCTTTAGGATCCTTACCCGTCCGTATCTCTTCAATTGCGCTTGTTTCTCTTTCCAGGACTCGATCCATGACGGCTTTCAATTCCGGTCCTGTCAATTTCCCGGAGCTCGCACCGAGTCGATCGATCGCGACGGGAAGGGACAATCCTTCAGAGACCATCAGGTCGAAAACCTTTTTAGCCAAGGTCGTGGAAAGGTCTCCCCCCTCAACCTTCGTGAGCAGGGCTGAGAAATTCTCGGGAGAAACGGAAATTTTCTCGATCGGGATTTTTCTCTCGTTCAGGACGCGGAGGATCTCTGTGCGAATCCAGTTAGCTGCGCGCAAGGGATTGGCTCCGCACCGGACACACTCTTCCATGTACCTGGCCAAGCCCGGCCATTCAGTCAGGACGGAAGCGTCTTCGTTCGAAAGACCCCAATCCGTGCAAAAACGTTCCTTAAGGACCCAAGGCATGTCCGGCATAAACCCTAGCTGTTTCTCCACAAAACCCGCGGGAAGGACAAGGGGAGGCAGGTCCGGATCCGGGAAATATCGATAGTCATGGGCTTCTTCCTTACCGCGGGTCCCGCAGGTGACTCCGTTTCCGTCGTCCCAATGCCTTGTTTCCTGCCGCACGGATTCCCCGCTGGCGAGCACTTCCGCCTGTCGGACAATCTCGTATTCGAGGGCTCTTTCAAGTGCCCTAAGAGAGTTCATGTTCTTGACCTCTACCTTTGTACCGAGACTTCCGTCCTTTCGGCTCAGCGATACGTTTGCATCGACCCGCAGCGATCCCTTTTCCATGTCACCATCTGAAACTCCAAGATACCTGACAAGTTGTCTAAGCCTCGCTACGTATTCCCTCGCCTCGGCCGGAGTTGCTATCTCGGGCTCCGACACAATCTCCATAAGGGGAACACCACCCCTGTTGTAGTCGACCATGGAGTATTCCGAATGTCCAAGGCGTCCATCAGCAGCGGAATGAACAAGTTTACCCGCATCTTCCTCGAGGTGGAGACGCGTTATAGGAATCGCCCGCCGCTCCTTCCCATCCCCTATGGGCAATGACCCGCCCTCTGCTAGCGGAAGATCGTACTGGCTGATCTGGTAAGCTTTCGGCAAATCGGGGTAGAAATAATTTTTCCTGTGAAAACGCGTGAATTGGCCGACTCTCGCTCCCAGTGCCAGGGCCGTCCGTACCGCAAATTCGACGACGCGGGCATTGATCACGGGAAGGGAGCCCGGTTGCCCAAGACAAACCGGGCAAACATTTGTATTCGGGACCGCTCCGATATAATCCGTTGAACAGGCACAAAAGAGCTTGCTGGCTGTGGCCAGCTGAACATGGATTTCCAGGCCGATTACCGCTGACCCTGGCTGTCTCAAGCCCCCTCACCTCCAAAAGCTGCTGCGGGCTTTCCAAGGACCCGCTCTACGGCTTTCGCCGCACCCAACAGCGTTTCTTCCCCCCATCGTGGCCCGACAAACTGCACGCCTACGGGCAAGCCCCCGGGACTGTTTCCAGCGTTCAGTGAAAGTGCGGGCAAGGAGGCGAGGTTTACCGGAAGGGTAAAAACGTCACTTAAATACATCTGTATCGGGTCTTCGGAATTTTCTCCCTTCCTGAAGGGCAAAGTAGGCGTAGTAGGCATAAGAAGCATGTCGACATTGCGGAAGGCTTCCGTGAATTCCCGGGAGATCTGCGTACGGGCCTTTTGGGCGACAAGGTAATAGGCGTCGTAATACCCGGAGCTCAGGACATAGGTTCCCGTAAGGATCCGCCTTTTCACCTCGGCTCCAAATCCTTCACCCCGCGTTTTCATGTACAGGTCCAGAAGGTGTTCCGCTTCGACAGAAAGCCCCCATCGGACCCCGTCATAACGGGCAAGGTTTGAGCTTGCCTCGGCCGGGGCGAGGATATAGTAGCAAGGCAGGCCCGCCTCGATCGTCGTAGGCAGGCTAACAGGCAAGAATTCTGCCCCGGCTCCCCTCAGGATACCCTCGACACGTCCCAGGGCTTCGCGGATCTCAGCCTGTACGGGGTAGGCCTCGAATTCTTTAACAACCCCGACCCGGAGGCCCTTGAGATCCTCCCGTCCCAGGCAAGCCCGGTAGACTGGCCTGCTACGCCGGCTTGAAGTTGCGTCGGCCGGGTCCGGCGTCGAAAGTACATCCAGCGCCAGGGCAAGATCGTCAACGCTCCTGGCGAATGGCCCGACCTGGTCGAGGGATGAGGCAAAGGCTACGAGACCGTAACGACTCACAAGCCCGTAAGTGGGCTTGAGTCCGTAAACCCCGCAAAAGGCGGCAGGTTGCCTGATAGAGCCACCGGTATCGCTCCCCAGGGCCAAGGGGGCATACCCGCAGGCCACGGCGGCAGCACTTCCCCCGGAACTTCCACCGGGAACCCTTTCCAGGTCCCATGGGTTATTCGTTGTGAAAAAGGCGGAATTCTCCGTCGAGCTACCCATGGCGAACTCGTCCATGTTTGCTTTCCCGATGATCACCGCACCAGCCTCTTCAAGGAGGCGAATGACAGTGGCATCATACGGTGGATGCCACTTTTCGAGGATCCGGCTGCCGCAGGTCGTCCGTATCCCTTTCATGCAGAGGTTGTCCTTGACGACAACGGGAACCCCTGCTAGGGGACCGGCATCTTCTCCCTTTCCTATCTTTCGGTCTATCTCGCTTGCCCGGGCAAGGGCGCGGTCAAAAAGCGGCGTCAGGAGCGCATGGACCTTTCCCTCAAGTTCCGCCAATCGTCCTATGGACGCGCCAACAGCTTCCGCCGCGGTCACTTCGCGGTTTTTCACCGCAGCTGCCAGGTCGGTTGCGGTCAAGCCGAGGCTATTCATCTTCGTTCTCCAGGATTCTCGGCACCCGGAAATAGTCCCCTTCACGCCGGGGGGCCTGTGAAAGAGCACCCTCCCTGCCATCCCAGGGCACAACCGTGTCCTCTCTCCATGGGGTGATGTCCAGGTCCTCCCGAGCGAACGGGTCGACTTTTTCCAAGTCCAGGCTCTTCAACCGTCCGAAATGTACAAGTATTCCGTTGAGGTGACGCTGAAGGGATTGTATTTCGTCTTCTTCAACGTGCAGTCGCGCAAGAAGCGCTATGTGCCGGACTTCTTCCTTGCTCACTGCCATTAGGCTTCCCCCTTACCCGGTTCACCGCTTCCTTCCAGCAACCGGAAAAAAGACTCTTCATCCAAAGTCGTCACCCCAAGGTCGCGAGCTTTTTGGGCCTTGCTTCCAGGATTCTCGCCAACGACGACAAAATCGATCTTTCGGCTGACGCTTTCCACGGGAATGCCCCCTCTTTCCTTAAGGAGAGCCTGGGCCTGGATTCGGCTCATCGATGCCAATTCGCCTGTGAAAACGATTTTCTTTCCTTCCAGCGGCCCTCCACGCATCGAACCGGCGCGCAGGGGTTCTTCCATGTTCACTCCCGCTTGAACAAGCTTCTCAATCATGGTCCTGTTATGCGGGTCGTGGAAGAACGAAACGACCGAAGCACCGATTCTCGGGCCAATTCCTTCCAGGGACGATAAATCCTCAACGTTGGCCGACTGAAGCTTCGTCATGGACCCAAACGCTTCGGCAAGGATCTCGGCGGCCTTCGATCCAACGAACCGTATACCCAGGGCAGCCAATAATCTTGACAGAGGTTTGCGTTTCGATTCCTCAACAGCCTCCAGAAGGTTTGTCGCAGACTTCCTCCCCATTCTCTCGATCGAAACCAGTCTTTCCGCCGGCAGGGAAAAAAGGTCCGCCATGTCTTTCACCAAGCCCTGGTCGACAAGCTGATCGATGACCTTTTCCCCAAGTCCCCGGATGTCCATCCCGTTTCTCGAACCAAAATGACGGATGCCTTCCTTTATCTGGGCCGGGCAGCTTCGATTCGGGCACCTGACAGCAACTTCCTCCGGAAGTCGAATGACCGGCGATCCGCAATCCGGGCATTCCACCGGCATCTTGAAGACCTTTTCGGTTCCGTCCCTATGCTCGATTTCCGCACGGACGATCTCGGGAATGATTTCGCCGGCTTTCCTGACCACTACCCAATCGCCCACCCGAACGTCTTTTCGAGCCACCTCGTCGGCGTTATGAAGGCTCGCACGCTGGACCACCGTCCCTGAAAGGGTCACCGGTTCCAGTACCGCAACCGGGGTCAGGGCTCCCGTCCTGCCCACTGAAACAAGGATCTCCCGCACACGGGTAACCTTCTCTTCCGGAGGGTATTTGAATGCGATTGCCCATCGCGGTGATTTGGAGGTTCCCCCAAGACTTTCCCAATCCGAGAGGTTGTTGACTTTGAGGACAACCCCGTCAGTCCCGTAGGCCAGGGTATGTCGCTTTTCGCGGTACTCCTCGATGTAGGCTCTTATCTCTTCGAACCCTTTGCAGATCCTTTCGGTTCCCTGAACAGGGAACCCGGACGCTGAAAGCCAGTCAAGGACTTCCGACTGGGTCTTGAGCCCGCGAGTTTCTGTTCCAAGCACCTGGTATAGGAAAACCCCCAGCCTCCTTGAGCGCGTAATGGAAGAGTCCAGCTGCCTGAGGCTTCCGGCGGCCGCGTTGCGGGGATTGGCAAACAGGGGTTCTTCGTTTTCTTCCCTTTCCCTGTTGAGGTTTTCGAAATCAGCCTTTGTCATCAGGACTTCCCCGCGCACCTCCAGGGGGCCTTCAACATTTCCCTGCAGAGTCATCGGAAGCGTTCGGATCGTCCTTAGGTTCTCGGTCACATCCTCGCCGACACGTCCATCCCCGCGGGTGGCACCCCGGACGAATTCACCGTCCACGTAGAGGAGAGACACGGCCAGGCCGTCAATCTTGAGTTCACAGACCATCTCATCGGGCGAGCGACCGCCAAGCCCCTTTGAAACCCGGTCGAGGAAAGCTCGGACGTCCGGTTCGGAAAAGGCGTTTTCCAGGCTGAGCATGGGAACGGAGTGGGAAACGCGGACCATTTCCTTTTTGGGGGTCCCGCCGACCCGCCGCGAGGGGGAGTTCTCGCTCGCAAGGGAAGGAAAGGCTTTCTCCAACTCGATAAGCCGACGCATGAGGGCATCGTAGGCATCGTCCTCGATTTCGGGCGAATCCTTCAAGTAATAGAGGACATCATGCCTTGCGATTTCCTGCTTCAGGCGCTCAACTTCTCGCCGCGCCGCCTCCAGGTCCATGCTGCGGTGACCTCAGCTTTTCGGTTTCATCGTCGGGAAGAGGATGACATCCCGGATGGAGCGGGAATCCGTCAGGAACATCGTGACGCGGTCAACGCCGATGCCGAGCCCTCCCGTAGGAGGCAGTCCGTATTCCAGGGCCTGCACGAAGTCCTCGTCGAAAGCGTGTGCCTCTTCGTCACCCTCGGTTTTTTTCCGCAGCTGGTCCGTGAACCGCTCACGCTGGTCCAGCGGGTCGTTCAATTCGCTGAAGGCGTTGGCCACCTCCTTGCCATACACGAAGAGTTCAAAACGGTTCGTGTAGTCGGGGGCATCGTAATTACGCTTGGCCAGCGGTGAAACTTCCACGGGATGCCCGAGGACAAAGGTCGGCTGGATCAGTTTCTCCTCGACGTAGGCCTCGAAAAGTTCCGTTAGGATGCCGAATCGGGTCTCTTTCCCCGTAATTTCAAGCCCTTTAGATTTCCCGGCCTTTCGGGCCTCTTCGTCGGAAGCGATCGCATCGATATCCACTCCGCAGTATTCCTTCACGAGATCGACCATGGTTGCCCGCTTGAAAGGGGGTTCGAACGAAATCTCGGTCCCCTGGTAGGTAACCTTCCGCGATCCAAGCGCATCGGCGCAAGCCACCAGGATTTCCTCGGTCAAGTCCATCATGTCCTGGTAGTTGGCATAGGCCCAGTAAACTTCCATGGCGGTGAACTCGGGGTTGTGCATGATGTCGATCCCTTCGTTCCGGAAGTTCTTTCCGATCTCGTAGACGCGCCCAAGCATGCCGACGACCAGGCGTTTCAGGTAAAGCTCGGTGGCAATCCTGAGGTACAGGTTGACGCCAAGAGCGTTGTGGTAGGTGATGAAAGGCCTGGCGTTCGCACCTCCCGCAAGCGAGCTCAGGATGGGGGTTTCGACCTCCAGTGTCCCGTGCCTTTCCAGCACGTCCCGGAATGTCCTGACGACGAGGGCCCTTTTCCTGAAGGTTTCCCTGACCTCGGGGTTCGCGATGAGATCGACGTATCTTTGGCGGTATCGGATTTCCGTGTCCTTCAGGCCGTGCCATTTCTCGGGAAGCGGGCGGAGGGCCTTCGAAAGCAGGGTATATTTCTTGACCTGGATGGACAGTTCCCCGCGGCGAGTCCTGAAAGGGATTCCGACGATACCCAGGATGTCCCCCGTATCGACCCATTTCTTGAAAAAGGCGTAGGCTTCCTCGCCCGTTGCGTCCAACTGAAAGTAGAGCTGGATACGGGAAGTCTCATCCTCCATGGTGGCAAAAGAAGCCTTGCCGTGCCTCCGAATGGTCATCAGCCTGCCAGCGGTGACAATCTCCACGTCCGCAGCGTGGACATCGGGTTCAAGGTAGCCATATTTATCGTTGATTTCCGCAAGAGTTTCTTTCCTATCCCAACGATCGTTCCGGAAGGGATCGACCCCTTCCTCTTTTCGAAGCCTCATGAGCTTGTCGATTCGCTGCTTGAGTATCTCTTCTTCCGGGAGCTCGAGGCTCGCGTTCATTTCATTCTGGTCTTCAGGCATCACATTGACCCCTTTCTTCGAAATAATCGACGCAGGCGCACAATCTGAACCGCATCTCCGGCCAATCTGCGGAGAGGGCGACTTCCTTTCGGTAGGCGGCATTCCCGCGCAACCCCTTAAACATACCGGACACAAATCTCTTTATCAAGGAAGTCGAAGCCCTGGGGCCGCTTTCCAGTGCAATCTCATCGCCAAGCCTGACAAGGACAAGCGCCCTGTCAAGGGCACTGCCCGGTGCCTCTCCCTTCACGAAAAAAAAGGGGTCACGTAACGCGCCTCGCGCAACAAGCACCGCGGCTGCACCAGCTTCCAGGTAATCTTCCGCGTCTTCGCGTGTAAAAACATCGCCGGTAGCGGCAATCCTGCCCGGAAAAAGGCGCGAGGCGACCTTCACGATCTCCCTGTCCGCAAGCCCGCTGTAAAGAGCCTGCGGTGTTCTGCCGTGCAACGAAACAAGGTCCGCCCCGGCTTCGAAAAGCGCTTCGCAAAAGGAAAGGCTTTCTGCATCGCTTCCCGACGGGTGCTTGCGAATCTTGGGCCAGACTGGCAGGCCGGCCTTCTTTAGTTCCCGTACCATTTCGACTGCAACTTCCCTCCTGAAAAGAAGCTGCGCCCCCGCTCCCCTCTTCCTGACTTTCGGGACCGGGCAAGCCATGTTGATGCTGATTGCTTCGAAAACACCGCAAGAAAGGGCAACATGCGCACTTCCAACGAGGCTTGCTGCGTCACCTGCGAAAAGCTGAAGAGCAAGAGAATCTTCCTTTTCCGAGTTCTTCAGCATTTCCATCGTCTTCCGGTTTTTCATCAGGAGACCCGAACTTGAGACCATCTCGGTGTGGGCTAGGCCTGCGCCCATTTCCCTGAAGAAACGCCGGACTGCCGGGATCGTAATCCCGGCAAGCGGGGCCAGCCATAGCCTTCCACCGACCCTGGCGTTCCCGACCAATAGCCTGGGGCTATCGTTCTGGCTCATTCTCCGGTTTTCTGCCGGTTCCGGTCGTAAACCAGGCGAAGTCCCTCCAGGGTTAGCCATGGATCTACCTTCCCGATCGTCTCGGTGTAGGGCGAGACGCTTTCCGCCTGTCCCCCGGTGGCAACGACGGGGGTTTGATCCCCGAGTTCCCTCCAGATTCGCCGCACAAGTGTGTCTATGAGCCCTGCAGTTCCGTACATGATCCCCGCTTGTATCGATTCCATCGTTGTTTTGCCGATAACCGAGGCAGGGGCCGCCAGGGAGACCTTCGGCAGGCGCGCCGTCTTCCCGAAAAGGGCTTCCATGCTCAACGCCATCCCGGGAGCGATGGCACCGCCAAGGTAGGCCTTCTCCCTGGAAACCACGTCAAGGGTGATCGCCGTCCCGAAATCCACGATAACAAGGGGGGCCCCGTAGGCTTCCACTCCCGCAACCGCATTGACCAGGCGATCCGCTCCAACTTCATGCGGAGCCCTGTAAAGGACCTCGATCCCCAGGTCCAGGGCCGTGGAGACGAACAGGGCTTCAATTCCCAGGTAAAGCCTGATCGCTTCACCGAGCGCAAGGTCCATCGGGGGAACGACGCTCGAAACGACCGCACCGGCAACCTCGGTTGTCGCGATGCCCGCAGTGCCCAGGAGGTTAAGGAGAGCAAGCCCGAGTTCATCGCAGGTGTGGCTTCCCGAAGTCAGGCGCCAGTGGTGTGTGAGGGTCTTTCCCCTGTAAAGCCCGAGCACCGTGTTCGTATTCCCGACATCAACGACAAGAAGCATGTGAACCCCTCCCGAAATTCGTTTTCAACAGAACAAGGATCCACAAAAAACCGCGAGGATGGACAGAAGAACACATTTTTCCCATCCCAAGCCGAGGCCGTACCCAACCGCACCCCCAAGCATTCCCGCTGAAAGACCTCCGATGAAGGGAGTGTACGGAACTTGCCAGGGTAAAAGTTCGCTTGCCGTGTTTGCGATGAGTACCCAGGTTTCGAAAACTCCCTCCATGCCTAAAGGTGCAATCCAACCACCCGGAATTCCCGCCACAGCCGGAAGCGCAGCTACCGATGCGAGCGGCAGCAAGAGGGAAAAAGTCGGCAAGGCCAGCAGGTTTATGAGAATCCCGGCAACGGGAACAGAACCGAACACACGCGATGCCTCACCCGCGGTCGCCATCCAGATGGAGAAACTTGCCAAAAAGATGTTCATGCGGTTCCTTGTCTTGATGAGAGAACAAAGAACAAACGCAGAAATGATGGATAGCCTCCAGCCAATGTCCCAGAATAACCAGGGATTCACCAGGAGTAGCAATCCACCTGCCACCGAAACGCTATTGATCCCGGAAGAGGTGCGTCCAGCGACCATTGGCCCGAGAAGGGCAAGCTGGATCATCATCATAGCCCTGCATGCCGAAGGCGCTCCTCCGGTAAGGAGTACATAACCCCACAGTATGCCCGAACTCCATAGAAGTTTAAACCGAAACCCGCGCAAGCACCACAGAAGCAGCGTGGCCACGATTCCGACATGGAAGCCGGAAACGGCAAGCAAGTGGGCCGTCCCCCACCGCTTGTGCAAATCGGCCACCTCTGGATCCTTTTCTCCCGTCCAGGCCGCAAGAAGGTGTCCCCTAACCAGGGGTGGGAGTCGGAGCAGGAGCTTTTTACGGAGAAAGGTCCGCCACGAAGCAAGCCCTGCTACGCTCCTTTCGCTGCTTTCGATCTGCCATGGCCTGAACCCTTCCTTCACACCTTTTCCCCTCCAGAAAAGAGCCCCGTTAAAATCGCCGGTTCTATTCGGGAAAAGCTGTTCGATTGGAATGACCTTTCCTTTGACATTGAGTCCCATGCCTTCCCGGTAAGTCTTTTCCGGCGATTCCAGGCATAGGAGTCGCCCCTCTTCCGTTTTCAGGACGAGGGCGCGACGGAAACCCCATGAGCGTTCCGATACGACAATCGCCTTCCCTTCGAAGGGTCTCTCACTGCTTGGTGGGGTCTGCACCCTTGCAACAAGAATAACGATTGGGACGGCAACGAGCAGGAGAGTCGTAGGCAGGAAGACTCCCGATCCGGGAGGAAGATGCCTTGTGCCGACCAGGAGGAAAGCGGTGGACAACAATGTTCCTACCAGGGCCGCAATAAGAGGATTGACACGGGATGAACTTGACAGGCCCGCACACCAGCCGGCGAATACCACCAGGAATGGCGCGCTCGCGAGGGGGCTCATGGCCGGAAGACGATCAAATCCTTAATTTGTTCCAACTTGGCCTGCCCGATCCCTTTGACGCGCAGAAGGTCTTCAGGTGACCGGAAAGGGCCGTTTGCCGTCCGGTCCTCGACGATCTGCCGAGCGAGTTTTGGCCCGATTCCCGGCAAGGCTTCGAGCTCCAGGGCCGTGGCACGGTTTATATCGATAGACAAGGAACTCCCCGATTGGAGCCCTCCATTACCGGTAAGCTTTCCCTCTTCGACCGGTTTTTCCCCGATTGCTGGGATGTGAACGTGGATTCCGTCCGAAAGTTTTTCCGCAAGGTTGATCCCGTCCTTGTCTGCCTTTGCCGTCAAGCCGCCTGCTGCTTCGACGGCCTGGTAAAGCCTCAAGTCCGGGGATACCTCGAGGATACCGGGATTTGCGATTTCTCCCGTGAGGTAGACCACCCATTTCCTCCGCGGTGTTTCGCCAGGATAGGCATTCTCGACAGGTTCCCTTGCGCTTACCGGGAGGGCATCCGGTGATGCTTTCATCGACTGGCGAATGCTCCAGGAAGGGCCCGCAACCCCGGTAGGTGTCCCCCATGGCCATCGACCCGAAAACCCCCGGACCAATCCCCACACGACCGCGAAACAGAGAAGCCCCCCTCCCAGGAAAAGGACAGCTTTCTTCCTGTCATCCACGGGAAGCCCCTCCTGCCTTGTCCCAGTCGGGTTTTTCCACCACGCCGTGAAGAGACCAGGCGTCGCCCCTCTCGATCTTTACCCTCAGGATCTGGCCGAAATCTTCGGCTGTTCCCCTGGCGAGAACAACCTTGTCCGTTGAAGTCCTGCCGGCGATCAGCCCATCCCCTTTCGGCGCATGCCCATCAAAAAGAACTTCGAAGACCTTGCCTTCGAGCCCCCTATTGATCGAAAGGGCAATGTTCCTCTGCAAGGCGTTGACTGCGTTGAGCCGACGCGACTTCTCATTTTCGGGAATCTGCCCTTCCATCGCGGCCGCGCCGCTTGGAGGTCGCCTGGAGTAAGCGGCGGTATGAACCAGGTCGTATTTGAACCGTTCCACGACGGACAGCGACGCCTCGAAGTCCTCTTCCTCCTCACCAGGGAAACCGACGATCAAGTCACTCGTCAATCCTGCTTCTGGAAAGGCTTCCCGGATCCAGTCGATTTTTTTTGCGTATTCTTCCACCGTGTAGCCACGGTTCATCTTTTTTAAAATGCGGTTGCTCCCGGACTGGATCGGCAGGTTGACGGAAGGGCAGATGACGGGGTTTTCGACCATCGCTTCTACGATATCTCTCGTGAAATCCTTAGGATGGGAAGTCACGAAACGGAGGCGGGCCAGGCCAGGAATTGCGGCCACTTTCCTAAGGAGGTCGGGAAATGTGGGCCCCTTAGGGAAATCCGTCCCGTAGCTGTTCACATTCTGGCCTAACAGGGTTACATCCCGGGCCCCGTCACGGACGAGAGCACCCACATCTTCGACGATCGCCTTTTCAGGACGGGACTGGAATCGCCCTCTGACGTAGGGAACGATGCAATACGTGCAGAAATTGTCGCAACCGTGCGCGATCGTGACGTAGCCCCGCCAATGGTTTGATCGTACGATCCCGGGTGTGTCTAGATCAAATACGGAAACCGGGTCTTCATCAAGCAGCAAAAATGGTGATGGAGAATCCAAAAGTGAATCGATGACTCCCGGGATATGGCCGAGGTGCCTGGGCCCCGCCACCAGCCTCACCCAGGGAAACCGGTTCAAAAGGTCCGCGCCGACTCTCTGGGCCATGCAACCGACAACAGCCACCGCCGGCCGGCCCGATACCCTCCACCGGCTGCCATATCTCCCCAGTTCGCTAAATACTTTCTGCTCAGCCTTTTCCCGTATGCTGCAGGTCACCATGATGACCATTTCTGCAGTTTCATCTTCAGTTTCGGTCCAGCCCTTTTCCTGGAGTACGGTCCTCAGACGATCACCGTCGACCGTATTCATTTGGCAACCGAAAACTTTTATGCAATATCGCAACGATTTTTACTCCCCTTTTCTGATCTTCTGTCAGCTCATCCCGACAGGGCCTATCATAGCATTGAGACGTAAAAACCTCCTCCGGAAAGAGTGGGTGACCGGCATGACGGAAAATGCTAGACTCTGTCTGCGCCCCTGCTCCAGGAAAGAAGGGTGGATGTCTTGAAATCTTCCAAGCTGGGCATTTGTCAGCGTATGGGTTGCTTATGCCTTCTTTTGAACCTTTTTTTAACCCTGCCTGCTATGGCCGAAGGCGAAAACCCGACTCTATACGGGGAACGTGTCTTCCCTCGTGGATGGCTCGTACGGGTTCTCGTGGACAAGCGTCTCTCCGGCACCGCCGACGCCACAGGGCGCTGGGAATCCTACGAGCTCAGGTCTCCTTCCGGAGATTTTGCACTCCTTCAGTTTCTCTCCGGGGCCGGTGCAGGAGCCCTCTACATCCCGGATTCACCGGAAGAGAAGGACGATGGTTCGCTGGGGATGGGAGCAACCTACAAGGTCGCGAACGAAGGCCCATTTCGGGCCATTTGCGAGATCCATCCCTACCTGGGCTCGACTGTGACGGCGGCCATGCCGTCGGGTTCAACTGTCGTCCTCGAGAGCAAGACAATATCGATCGATGCAATGCTCGAGTTTTGCTATTTCCTTTCCTCCCCGCCTGCTGATGATGAGAATCACCTGGATCCGCTTTTTGTCGTGCCTTGATCCTTGTAAAAAAACAAGAGGCCCCCGAAGGGGCCTCCCCACCTTTTCAATGCCATTTATTCCGCAGCTTCAAACATATCCTTGCTTACGCCACAGACGGGGCAGACCCAATCTTCAGGAATCTGCTCGAACGGAGTGCCAGGAGCGATCCCAGAATCGGGATCCCCGTTGGCGGGATCGTAAACGTACCCACATACCGTGCAGATAAATTTTTTCAAGTCCAATCCCCTCCCATGAATTTCTTCTTACATCTTCATTATACCGGGGCCTCCCGCCCCGTGCAACCTCTCGTCTTTATGGTGCCTGCAGGAAGCCGGAAGGGACCGACCTCGTCAACCAAACCGCACCGTTCTCAGTGACGAGGCAATCATCTTCAACACGCAGGCCACCGAAATCCGGCAAATAGATACCTGGCTCGATCGTAATGACATCTCCTGTTTTGAGTACGTCCCCTGAATATCGCGATATGCGCGGCATTTCGTGCAGTTCCAGCCCAAGCCCATGACCCAAGCCATGTGAAAAGGCCTCGCCGTATCCCGCTCCCTCAATGATTCTCCGGGCTACGGCATCCACTTCGCACGCCTTCACTCCGGACCGCACAGATTTGAAGGCTTTTTCCTGCGCCTCCTTGAGAATATCATGAAGGAAACGCGCCCTTTCCGGGATTGTCCCGACCGAAATGTTTCGCGTGATATCACAGAGGTATCCGCCGACCCGCGCACCAAAATCCAGGGTCACCCACTCTCCGCCTTCAAGTGGCTTGTCCGTGGGTGTCCCGTGCGGGAGGACGGACCGAAGGCCCGAGGCGACGATAAATTCGTGTTCTCCCCAGGTGCTTTCGGCCCCATGCAGCCGTATCGCACATTCCAGCCTTGCAGATATTTCTTTTTCGGTTACCCCTGGACGAATGGCAGGCAGTACCTCTCCAAGGGCCGCCGAGCATATTTCGGCGGCCTGAGCGATCAAGCCTGCCTCGGATTCCGTTTTTTCCCGTCGCAAATCCTCAACAAGCGAAGAGCCATCAATCCAATCGAGAGAGTCTTCCCCGCCAAGGGAAAGGGCCAGGGAGTGGGAGATTCTTCTATGCTCCAGCGCAGCTTTTTTAATTCCCCAATTCAGAAAAAGCCGTTTAACTGTCTTTACGAGGCCATCGCTGCCCTGCTCGACAACCTCCAAAGAGGTCTGGGTTTCGGCCTGCCTTAGATATCGGCCATCCGTCACGAGTAGGGCCCTTTCATGGCTTACAAGGAGGGCTGAATGACTACCCCTGAAACCGCTGATGAAAAAGACATTCTCCCAGTTTCGCCCCTCGAGGCAAACCACGAGGCATGCTTCCGCACCAACGCGAGCCATTGACTGGCGTAGTCTAGAGAGGCGGTTCTCGAGAAGAGTTGCAGACGCATCCCCGTTTTTGGTGTTCATCTGCCTAGAAGTCCCCAGAGCTCTTCCTTGAAACTCTCGCTGCAGTTTCCCTTTCCCTCCACAACCCTGCCAATGATGGCAGAAGGAATTTTCTGCCTGTCAAGTTCCGCCATCGATGAATCCACTTCGTTTCCCGGGATGACGGCCAGCAACACTCCCGAGGAAATAAGCCTGCAGGGATCGAAATCAAGAGCTTTCGAGGCACGACGGGTATACGGATGGATGGGAACGGCATCCAGGTCAACCTGGAGACCCCAGCGGACAAGGCTTGCGATCTCGGAAAGCCCACCCAGCAACCCTCCTTCCGTGGGATCATGCATGAAACGCGCGCATCGAGCCAGGCATCGCGCTTCAGGGCCTATCGTTAGCCGTTTCGTCCACCCCCGGATCTCTTCGATTTCCGAGAGTTCGAGAAACGGTGCGATCAGGTCGGGCCTGTCCTGTGCCAATATCGTCATTCCTTCAAGGCCCGCGTGCTTCGTCATTAAGAGAACGTCTCCCGGGCAAATGTCATCGGCACTCAGGACCCTTGGAGCAGTCCCAAAAATCGTCCCGACTATGACCGGTACATCGTATCGATCCGTGAATTCAGTATGCCCCCCGACGATCGCAATCCCCGTTTCCTTGCAGGCTTCATCAATTTCGGCCATGATGCGGGATGCCCTTTCGTGACCTTCGCAAGCGGGGAGAATCAACGTGACGACAAGGAAAGCGGGTTCGCCGCCCTTTGAAAATATGTCGTTGGCGTTGACAAAGACGAGGAGCCTTCCAGCCCCCTGGCTGGCCCCGACGATGGGATCGGACGAGACGACCAGGAACTTCCCCTCCGGCCATTCGATGACAGCGGCGTCCTCGCCAATTCGCGGCCCGATTTTCACCTCGGGCCTCTCGAATCCCGCGTAACGAAGGATCTTGCTCTGGAGCAAGTCCGGAGGAAGCTTGCCAAGCGGCGCACATTCCCCGTGTTTCATACCGTTCCATCTCCTTTAAAACTATAACGGCAACCGCAGTAGTTCTGTCTCCGAAGCCCGAGGCGCCGGCTTTCCCGTACCGATTCCTGGAACCCTCCGTCTTTTCTCCAGGTTCGATCGAGCCATAGCAACCCGTTCTTTTCGGAAATCGTCTTCCCAATACGGTGTATCCTTACCGGATCCTTGTGAGGGCTTATCGTCAAGGTCGTGCAAAGAATCCCGCAGCCTGCCTCCACGGCACATCTTGCCGCTGCTGTCAATTGGAGCGCAAAACAGAGGCCGCAACGGGCCCCGCCCTCGGGTTCTCCAGCCAGGAGGGCAGATGAGCGAAGCCAGCTATCCGGATCGTAGGTAAGGACATTTAGGGGAACCTCGTTCAGGTGTGCGACTTTGGCCATCTCTTCGAGGCGCCACCTGAATTCCTCCTCGGGATGGATGTTAGACCCGTAGAAAGCGCAAACAATATCCCAGCCTTCTTCTGAGAGACGCTGAAGAGGAACCGTCGAGTCAGGAGCACAGCAGCAATGAAGAAGAACCCGCTTATTCATCTCCACTTTCCGCAACCTCCGCCTGCCCGCGAACGAGTGTGGCAAACACGAGAAACCCCGTGTGCCCGACCATGACATCCTCAGGGCGCAACCTGGCTGCCGTAACCTTATAACGCCTCAGGAACAGCTCCAGGATTTCGATGTTGACAAAGGATTCGGCCTGTAACGCCGGGATCAGTCTTTCCAGCTGGTTCGTCGTGGGAACGATAATTCCAAGCTGCCTCCCGGGGGCGAGGGCCAACCTCGCCTGTTGCAAATACTCCTCCGGCGCCTGCACGTCAAGGAAAACGGCATCGGCACCCGACTCATCGAAGCCCTCCTCGCCGATGTCCCTAACCTTGAATTCGACCCTGTCCGCAACTCCCCAGCGTTCGCAATTCGCTTGGGCAAGCGCGGAGAAATCAGGCCGCCGGTCATAGGAAAAAACACGTCCTTCCGTTCCAACCATGTTCGCAAAAAACGTCGTCAAACTGCCGGACCCGGAACCGCACTCGACAATCCTTGCTCCCGGGAAAATCGAAAGGTGAAGAAGGATATAGCCGGCTTCCTTCGGGAAGACAATCTGCGTTTGCCTCCTTATCCGGCGCATGTATTCCCCCATCGATGGCTTCAGGAGGAAAAAAGTTTTCCCGGTGTTGGAAAGAACTGGATCTCCATAAGACAAACCCGCCAGGTCATCGTGACGAAGGATACCGAGATGCGTGCTCTGGCTCGCTTTCGGGGTCAACCTGACAAGGTAGCTGTCCCCCTTCTTGGGGGACCAAAGCATGACCAGGTCCCCATGTTTTAAGGCTGACATCCGTTCCCTATCTGGAGACCAGCTTCAGGAAAGCCCTGACCAGGTCATCGGCCGAAAGCCCCATGCGAGAGATAACCTCGTCAGAGGCACCGGAATCACCATATCGGCTGACTCCCATGGCACCAAACCGCACGGGCTCTCCGCGTTGCACCAGATGCATGGCGACGTTAGCCCCTAGCCCAGTGCGAAAATGATGATCTTCATAGGTGAGGATGGCTCCAGTCCGTACAGCAGCTTGAATTGCCCCCTCGTCGATTTCAAGGGGACAGGACACGTGCAGCAGGCGGGGCCTTACGCCCTGCCTGACCAGGGTTTCCCACGCACGCATGGCCCTGTGGGCCATCTGCCCCATGCAAAAAATCGTCCCGTCCGTCCCTTCCCTGAGCACATCCGCCTTGCCGTAACGGAAGACATAGCCTTCTCCAAATAGAGGTTTCCCGTTCTCGTCCGTCAGGACGGGCAACTTGCTTCGTCCCATCGCAAGACAAATATTGCCGGGAGTGCCTATCGCCCAGCGCGTTGCACGGTCCGTCTGGTTCGGGTCTGCAGGGACAACCAGCTTCCAGCCGAAAGTGTTCCTCAGGAGACCCGCATAATCGATGCACTGGTGAGTCATCCCATCTTCTCCCACGTCAAGTCCGACGTGAGTCAGGACGACCTTCAGGTTTGAGCCGTTTATATCGTTCAATCGATGCTGGTTATAGACTTCGTCCAGCCCGAACACTCCAAAATCGGCCCAGAGGCTAACAACCCCTCCACAAGAGGCGGCTCCAGCCACGGTTGCCGTGGAATGTTCCTGGATACCCATTTCCTTGAACCATTCCGGGCAGCTCCGGGCAAAACCATCAGTCTTGACCGACCCGGCAAGGTCGCAGTCGAAAACCAGGAGGGGAGTTCTGCCCGGCTCTCCGTAATTCAGTTTGCCGACGTCTTCGAGGGCATTGCCGAAAGCCGAGCGATTATCCGTTTTCGCATCGGCTGCGTATTGCCTTGGAGTTCCCGTTTCAAGGCAAAGCATCCCTTTCCCGGGATGTTCCCAACCCTTGGGTAGCTCCGCGCTGCGCCTTTCCTTAGCCTTATCTCCAACGGATGAGGAAAATCCAAGCTCTTCCATTGCTTTCTCGTATGCCTGCCCGGTAGCGGCTTTCCCATGGTAGTCCGGGACGTTCTCCATAAATGACACACCGTTTCCCATGATATTGTGGCAAAAGATGACAGAAGGTTTCCCATTCTTTCGAGCCATGGCCATGGCTTCATACAACCCGGCCGGGTCCTGTCCGTTGCATTCAAGGACAGCCCACCCGTCAGCCTTCCAGAGAGCGGTCAGGTCTGCCCGCATGATTTCCTCGATTCGTCCCGAGATCTGTATGTGGTTGTAATCCATCAGGACCATCAGGTTATCCAGTTTTTCCTTTACCGCCATTCGCCTTGCCTCGGCGATCTGCCCTTTGACTTGTTCCCCGTCGCTCATGAGCACGAACACATTCCGGGCGGAACCCCTTGCGCGACAGGCCATCGCATAACCCACTCCCGCCGAAAGGCCTTGCCCAAGGTTGCCCGAGCCCCAATCAATGCCGGGCACTTGTCTTTCAACGTGTCCCTGGAAAGGGCTTCCGGCTTGCCGGAAATGAGCCATGATCTCATCCGGTTCAATGAAACCGTGTGCAGCCAAAGCCGCGTAGGCACCTGGAGAAGTGTGCCCATGGCTGATGACGACGAAATCACGGTCAAGACCCTGGTAGTTTTCTGGATTCACATCAGCAACTGCGTACGCAAGAAGAAACATTTCCATGCTTGATAGAGAGCCTGCCGGATGACCGCTGTTTGCCACGGTCGTCATGGTAACCGCCCAGGCGCGGCAATGCCGAGCGACTTCGGTGATTCTTCCAGATTCTTTTTCCGAAAGCTTATCAACCGGAAAATTCCGGAGATCCAGGTCCCAAAGTTTCTTCATTACATGACGCTCCTTCCGATAAGGTCCCTCGCGGGCGAGGGCTCCGGTTCATTATACAGATTCCCCTGCGATCTTCCTGATCGCCTGTTCAAAATGATCAGGCCCTATTTCGACCAGGGTTTCTTTCCGGCTTCCCTGGAGTTGTTCTTTAAGTGTCTCTTCTGCGGCGATCCTGCAAAGGTTTTCGAGCTCTGCGCCGTTTAAGCCCTGGGTCTTCTTCGCGATGGCCCCCAGGTCTACTCTTGCCGAGACCGGTTTATTCCTCGTATGTACTTGCAGGATTTCAATCCTCTCTGCCTGGTCAGGGTCGGGGAGGCCGACCTGGACCTCGAATCTTCCGACTCCCCTCACTCTCGTATCGAGGCTTTCCGGGTCCAGGACAGTTCCTATGACGGTCACCCCGCGCATCTCCCCTATTCCGCTCATTTCGGAAGAAAACTGGGCAACCAGCCTTTCTGCCACTGCGTCCCTTTCATGCCCCTTCTGGGCAGGGAACAGGGAATCGATCCCGTCCAGGCAAAGGATTGACGGGGCGGACTGTCGAGCGAAACGAAAAGCCTGTCTTAGCCCCTTCTCACCCTCCCCGATATATCGAGACAACAGGGTTGGTCCTTGAACAAAAATAAAATTCAGCCCGCTTTCACGGGCAAGGGCCTTTACCAGGAGGGTCTTGCCCGAACCCGCCCTTCCGTAAAGAAGGATTCCCCTCGGCGGGCGCGTATCCAGCTGTCGATAAAGCTCATCGTTCCAAAGCGGCCATTCCACGGATTGCCGAAGAATCTCCTTGACCCGGTTGAGGCCCCCAATGTCTTCCCAGCAGACCTCGGGAACCTCAAGGGAAACTTCCCTCAATGCCGAAGGCTCGACTTCCTTCAGGGCATCATCGAAGTCTGCCGGGGTCACCTGGAGTCTATCGACTTCCTCTTCGGGAAGATCCCCGCTTTTCAAGTCCATCAAGGGAAGGATCCGTCGCAGGGCGTTCATCGCTGCTTCCTTTGCCAGCGCCTCAAGATCCGCCCCTACGAATCCGTGTGTTTTTGCCGCGATTTCGCCTAGATCTACATCCGCCGTGATCGGCATCCCCCGCGTATGGATCTGCAGGATCTCCAGACGCCCCTGCCTGTTGGGAATAGGCACCGCAATCTCCCGGTCAAACCTGCCCGGCCTTCTAAGGGCAGGGTCAAGGGCGTTCGGGATATTGGTGGCGGCCATGACAATCACTTTTCCCCTCGATTCCAGACCGTCCATCAGGGACAAAAGCTGCGCTACGACTCTTCTTTCAACCTGTTTCTCACCGCCCATTTCCTCCCGCTTGGGAGCAATGGCGTCGATTTCGTCTATAAAAAGAATTGCAGGGGCATTCTTGTTTGCTTCTTCAAAGACCGCCCGAAGACGAGCTTCACTCTCGCCATAATATTTCCCGATGATTTCCGGACCCGAAATCGAAGAGAAAAAGGCATCCGTCTCGTTCGCTACGGCCCTTGCCAAAGCCGTTTTCCCGGAACCCGGCGGACCGTAGAGCAAAACTCCTTTCGGTGGTTCGATCCCTAGCTTCCTGAAGACCTCCGGGAATCTTAACGGTATTTCAACCATCTCTCGAATTCTCTTGATCTGTGGTCCGAGACCGCCGATATCCTCGTAGGAAACTCGCGGTTTCAGAGATGAAACCGATTTCTCTCCAACCATTTTCTCGAAATCGATTCGCGTACCGGGCCCGACTACGATAACCCCTTCGGGCTCCGTTGCCCTGACGATGAATTCACAGGGATTGTTTCCCAGGACGGTTCCCCTTACATGACCGCCTCTCAAAAGCGGCCTTTCCTGCAGGAACGAGGCCATGAGCGAACGGGCCCCGGCACTTTCCGCGAGGGGATCTCCGGCTACCTGTGAAAAAATTGCCGATGCGCCGATAACCCACTTCGCCTTGACCAAGTCCACCTTCGCGTCTATCCCGACTTCAAGGTTTTCCCTTGTCACCCGGTCGATAAGGATTACCCCTTGCCCCCGGTCATCCACGTCACAAGAGAGAACACGAACTGGGAAAGGCCGGGTTCCTTCGATCAGGGCAACATCGCCCTCCAGCAATCCGTAGAAGGCCATATCTTTCGGGTCAAGACGCGCGATCCCTTTATCTGCATCGCCGGCATGGGTTTCCTTGACTTTCAGCATAAGGGCCTCACCTAACCTCCCCAGCAGATTTGAAAAGGGCCCCCCGCCGCCACGGGGCGGTGTCGGGGGGCCCTTTTCCCTTTTATTGGCCTTTATCAGGCGGAAACGGACACTGCTTCCACGCGGCCAGGATAAGCTTCCAGCCCCGCTTTCATGATATCCATGGCCCGCGCAAGGTCCTTTTCCTTCAGGACATACGCAAGCCTAACCTCGTCCCTTCCGAGTCCCGGGGTAGCGTAGAACCCTTCAGCCGGAGCCATCATGACCGTTTCGCCGTCAACATCGAAATCCTTTAGCATCCAGATGACGAACTTTTCGGCATTGTCGACCGGAAGCTTCACGACGACATAGAAAGCCCCCTTCGGCTCTTCGCAAACGACGCCGGGCATTTCCTTTAAGGCCTTGTAAAGGATATTGCGCCTGAGGGTGTATTCCTCGTTGACCTCCTTCAGGTAGGACATGGGGGTCTTGTAAAGCTCAGCGGCCCCGACCTGTTCCAATGTCGGGACGCAGAGGCGTCCCTGGGCCAACTTCATGACCTGTCCCATGAACTCCGCGTTCTTGCAGGAGATGCAGCCGATACGGGCGCCGCAGGCACTGAAGCGCTTTGACACCGAATCTACCAGGATCACCCTGTCCTCGATGTCCTTAATCGTTCCAAAACTCGTGTACTTTAGCCCATCATAGACAAATTCCCGATAGACCTCATCGGCGATGATGAACAGGTCATGTTTTTTCGCCAGGCTGGCCAGCATCGCAATCTCGTCATCCGTGTAAACGACCCCAGTCGGGTTTCCTGGGTTGGACATCAGGATCGCCTTCGTGTTGGCCGTCAGGGCCTTCTCGATTTCTTGAACGGGGGGAAGATGAAAGCCGCATTCCGCCTTTGTCGTGATGGGCTTGATAACAACGTTCACAGCTTGCCCGAAGCCGTTGTAGTTCGTGTAGAACGGTTCGGGGACCAGGATTTCGTCGCCGGGATCGCAGAGGGCGATCATCGCAAACATCAGGGCTTCGCTTCCGCCGTTCGTAATGATGATGTGTTCACGACCGTACTCGATCCCGTAACCTTCATAATACTTCCTGATTGCGTCGATCAGCTCATTGCTTCCCGCCGAGGTCGAATAAGCAAGGACATCTTCCTTGAAGTTTTTTACGGCATCGAAAAAGCCTGCCGGTGTCGCGATATCGGGTTGCCCGATATTCAAGTGATAAACCTTTTTCCCATTAGCTTTTGCCTCTGTTGCATAAGGGACAAGTTTCCGTATGGGAGAAGCTTGCATTCCGGTTATCCGTTTCGAGAATTTCATTCTTCACACTCTCCTTTAGAAGTTTTCATGCCTTTTTTCCCCTAGAGGTAAATTCTCGGGACCCTCCTGGAGAACATGCCGGGAATCTCGTAATTGATTGTGCCGAGCTTTGCCGCCACTTCATCAACCGTAATCGTTTCATCTCCCTGGGTCCCGATGAGAACGACTTCGTCCCCCACCTGGACTCCAGGAATATGGCTCACGTTGATCATGCACTGGTCCATGCAGATGCTGCCGACCACCGGGGCCCGCTGTCCCCTTACAAGGACTTCTGCCTTGAAGTTTAGAAGCCGGGTCCAGCCGTCGTTATATCCCAGGGGCAAGGCCGCGATCATCTCCTCGCCGCGCGTCATGTAGCGAAGGCCGTAGCTGACCCCGCTCCGGGCCGGGAGGCTTCTCAGGCAGGCAATCGCCGTCTTGACTTCGAAGACAGGCTTCAGTTCGACGGTCCGGCGTACCACTGATGAAGGCCACATCCCGTACAGGATGACCCCGGGGCGTACCGCATCCAGGTGCATCTCGGGCAAAGCAAGGGTTGCCGCGCTGTTGCAGGCGTGGCGGAGTCGCACTCCTACATTCCGGGAACGCAAAAGCTCGATTACATCTCCCAAGCGGCGGAATTGCCACCGCGTATAGTCCAGGTTGAGTTCATCCGCAGTCGCAAAGTGAGTGAAAATCCCCTCTATTTCCAGCCCCGGCAACGAAAGAATCTCGTTCAGGGCCAGAGGAAGGATGTCAGGCAGGAACCCGATCCTTCCCATTCCGGTATCGATCTTGAGGTGGATCCTGGCAGGCTTCCCCTGTCTCACGGCCGCTTCGCTCATGGCTCGGGCGAACACCAGGTCGGTACAGGCGGCACTGATATCGAGCCTGACCATCTCGGAGGCAGAACAGGGAGTCGATGCACCCATAACAAGCACCGGTTCGTGGAAGCCGTTTTCACGAAGTTCCAATGCCTCTTCCGGAATTGCCACGGCAAAACGCTGCGCTCCAGCTTCCCGGAACGCAGCAGCTGCTGGAAGCATTCCCGTGCCGTACCCGTTTGCCTTGACGACCGCGATCGGCTGGACTCTCGGTCCGACCCATCCCTTTACTGCGCTAAAGTTTGATTTCAGGTTTTCCAGGGAAACTTCCATTCGTGTCGGGCGGAATTGCAAGGGCTTTCGCCTCCTCATGAGGAAAGCGGGGCAGGGAAAAAACCCTGCCCCGCCAGGGCCGGAACGACCCTAAGAATCAAGTTTTGCTAGATCTTCAGCATACCGGTACGGCGCTTCTCGTCGAAATCCTTGACGAGCTTGCGGAGCGTGCCGGAGAGAAGCAGCAGGGCGATCAGGTTGGGGATCGCCATGAGTCCGTTCAGTGTATCGGAAAGGTCCCAAAGGTTAGTGAGGAACGCCGCTCCACCCCCAAGCAGGCTCTCCCCTGCCGCACCAAGCACGACAAAGGCAATCCACAATATCTTGATGATAGGGATGGACTTCAATCCGAACACATAGACTCCCGCCGTCTCGCTGTACCAGTACCAGCCCAGGATCGTTGAGAAGGCAAAGAGGGCAAGACCGACGGAGAGGATCATCGTACCCGTGCCACCGAGGACGGTCTGGAAAGCAGACAGGGAAAGCTTGGCTCCCGTCAGTTCCGGTTGCCCGGTAAGAACACCGCTCGTCAGGATGGCCAGAGCAGTCAGCGAGCAAATGACGATCGTGTCGGCAAAGACCTCGAACAGGCCGTACATGCCCTGACGCATCGGATGATCGACAACGGCCGTGGCATGGACCATCGGGGCGGAGCCGAGACCGGCTTCGTTGGAAAAGACCCCGCGCGCGATACCCTTAGTCAATGCGATCTTGACGGACCAGCCCGCGATGGCACCAGGAAGGGCCATCGGATCTGAGAACGCATACTTCACGGCATTGCCGATCGCCATGGGGATACCGCTGGCATGGGTTCCGACGACGATGATGCCGCCGATGATATAGAAGATGGCCATGAAGGGGACGAGATAGGTGGTGACATCGGAAATCCTCTTTAGCCCGCCGATGATGACGAGCCCGGTCAGGACGGCGACGATGATGCCCGTGTACATGTGGGGAATGCCGAAGCCGAGATTGAAGCCTTCAGCCGTAGAGTTGGCCTGTATGGCGCAGCCAATGCCGAAGGAAGCAAAGAAGGCAAAAAGGGCAAACAACCAGGCAAGCCATTTCTGCCCGGTCCCCTTCTCGAGAATGTACATCGTGCCGCCGCGCCAGTTTCCGCTTGGGTCCTTCTCACGATAGTGGACCGCGAGGGCAACTTCGCACATCTTTGTGGTCATTCCGAAAACGGCAGAGATAAGCATCCAGAAAAGGGCTCCGGGGCCGCCCAGGTGCAGGGCGGTAGCAACACCGGCGATATTGCCGGTACCAATTGTCGATGCAAGGGCAGTCGAAAGTGCTGCGAAGGAAGAGATCGTCCCTTCACCTTCCTTCTTCTTGCCCAGGTTGCCGAAAACTTCCTTGAACATAAGGAAAAAATACCGGAGCTGCGGCACACCCAGGATAAGGGTAAGGTAAACGCCGGTTCCCACCAGCAAGGTGAGCATCCAGGGACCCCATACGATACCATTGATTACGCCGTTGATCTTCATAATTCCTTCCATGGCCTCAAATCCTCCTCCTTGTAACGAATTTGACCTGTTTGACGGTGCGCCAAGAAAAAACGGATTCTCCCATCGCGCCCGGGATGCAGGCTTCTAAACACCCCCTCTTTTAGAATACCGTATATTTAATATTTTCATTATTATAACATGGACGCCTCTCGGAGAGAATCACTTTTTCACCTTGAGGCGTCCTTGCATCAAAGATATCCGCCCTGCTTCAGGAAAAACTCTGCTTTCTCGAGGTTGCGGGAGGCAAGCTTGACGACCGGGCCCGTGCAGCCCATGGCCGATTCTGCATAAATGCCGGCCTTCCATAATTCCTTTACCGCTTCCTCGATATTGAGGACATCGATTCCGTGAATCTCCTCTTCCGTAGGTTCGGCAGGGGGAGCTTTCACTTCTTCCGCAACCGCGGCCGGTTTTGGCCGCATTCCCACCAGGATCGCATCGAGTCCTGCCTGCCGCGCCTTTTTCATTTCGCTTTCGACGATGCCGGGGAGATTCGCGGCCGAAACGACTGCCGTGAAGGCAAGTGCATTGGCAATCACGGGGGCGCCCGACGCCCGTGAAATGATGGAGATTACGTGGGGCCACCCCTCGCCTACAGAGGGCCCGTACCCCCACCCGAGGGATTCATAGCTTCCCCCGGTCGTGAAGGAAGAGAAAAGCTTCATTAGAACGTTTCCTGTAAGGGTGTCTGCAACGCACACATCGACTGCTCCTGCAAGGATGTCATTTCCCCGAAGGATCGCGCCGCCGTCCTTCCGGACACTTTCTCCGTAGGTCAGCGCATAACCGGCTTCCTTCAACTGTGTCAACGCCCTGAAAACCGTCTGGGCTCCTTCAACATTGAGAATTCCGACGCGCGGTTCCGCTTTCCCAAGGGCTTTGCCCACTGCGATGCCGAAAATCGCGTTCTTGAGCATCGCTTCGACTCGCAGGGTAGCGCTGGAGCCCGTGGATGAGGCGATGAGCATGTCCCGCCCACGCCCTGGGGTCATTACGCGGCCGATTGTCGTGACGCCCATCGGAAAGGGGTAATGAAGGGCGACCGCCCCGTCAATACGCTTTTCTTCCAGTGCTTTCTCCATGGCCTCCGCGATTCGGGCCTCGCAGTCCGTTTCCTCGGTTTCGATCCACTCGAGTTCCTCATAACCCGGCGTCCTTGGGCCAATCATGACCACGGAAAGACCCGGGTTTTCCCGCCGGGCCAGCCGGGCTCCTTCAGCCATTTCTACCGGTCCCAGTTCGCTGCCGCGGGCCATTAGCCCTATTCGCCTCCGGGGTCCGCCAGTCTTTGCAGTTTCGACAATCTCCGAAAGGAGTTCGCCAATCGTCTTGGCCAGGTCCGACAAGTGGATCCCCCCTACTCCGCCTTCAAGGACGCGGCAACCTCGGTCAAGGCTTCCAGCAGGAGAAGCTTGATGTCTTCCCGGGAAACCGCTTGGGAGGGTTTTTCCTCCTCAGGGGGTTCGATGAAGAAGGAGGCCCCGTCGGAGAGGTTGGTCATCCGGGCCAGGAACAGGCTTCCTTTACCGATTACAAGCGCTCTCCTGATGGTCTTGGACTTGATCCACTCGCACGCATGCCCGACAAAAGGGACACCCGAGGGAATGTGTCCCTGTGTATGGACAAAACCCGGAATCCCCTTTTCCTTGACGAAGTCGGGAATGCGCGCCTTTTCGAGTTCCCCCTTCATAACGGCAAGAGCTGCAATCATCTTGAAGTTGGCTGTCGGAACATCTCCGGCCCCCGCCGGAAGAGTGATTTCGGGATTCTGCAATTCGGCTGCGTACTTGTCTACATCATTGAAAGCCAAACCTAATTTCTGTAGCGGTTCCCAAACAAGGGCACTTGTGATTGCCTGTGGGGAGGATCCGGCTCCCACCGTATGTTTCCCTAGTGCGTCGAGGCGAATCACTGGAGCCGTCCCATCGTCGGGCGAGAGAAGCAGGGCAAAATTCCCCAGGCAATCCTCCATCGCTGGTAATCCCTTCTTGATATGGTCCCGACTGTTCATGAAAAGTTTTGGGATCGCACCGCCTGCAACCACGATACAATTCTTCCGTGCCCCTGCGGCGACCTGGCTGGCGGCAGCGATGACCGCGTTGACTGGTCCCGCGCAAAAACCCCTGACGTCGCAACCGCTCGCGTTTACGCAACCCGCGATCTCGGCTACCGCCTTAGCGAAGTTTCCCCCGCCGCGCTGGTTCATGTCCCCGGCCGCTTCCTCGGAGCATTCGATGACAAAGTCGACTTCCTCCGGCCTGAGCCCTGAGTTGCGGAAAAGGTGCAGCATGGCCAACACGCCGCCTGCCTTGCAGGCCACGTTCTCAAGGAGCACGTAGGCCTCCAGGCACTCGTCAACCTCGTGTCCCTTCCGGGAACAACCGACAATTTTCCCCTCGAGATAAAGCGGAAGGGCATCCTTTTCGCTGACTTCATTCTCGATTTCCTCGATTGGATGCCCCTTTTCGAGACGCGCAAGCAACGCTTCGTTCATGACCGGGTTTGCCTTCAGTTTCTCCGCCACTTCCGCGGAAAAATTGGCTTCAAGCCAGACAATGTCGAAAACGTCGCTGATGTCCATGAGTCCGAGGAACTCGTCTTCCGGCATGATTTCCCCGAACCGGCCAAAGCGGGTCGCTCCGGAAACCGGGTTCTCCAGCCAGGGCTTAGGATGGCTTTCAAGCTCGTCCAGCGTCATCGCCCCGATGTAGGCAAGGTTCGGCGCATAAGTCGCAGCTTTCTCATAGGATTGCAGGTGGGTTGGAAGGGTTACAAGAAACTCTGAAGTTCCCCTTGTCTTCCGCTCCACGTAGGGGGTGTTCCCGTAAAGGAGCGCAATTTCGGGAGTGTGGTTCAGGCAGTAGGCGTAGCCTTTGACCGCAACTTTCATCTATTCGGAATCCTCCTTGGAGAAAGGCCCAGCGGGGTAAGCCCGCTGGGCCTCCGATTCGATCGTCAGTCGGTGAAAACCGTCTGTTCGTGGACTTCGGTACCCAAGGCCTTGAGGGCCTTGAGGACAAGCTTTCTACGGATCTGGACTTCCTCTTCAGGGGTACGGGAAGGATCACCCAGGGGGTGAGGAATCGCTACGGCAGGAACGATCCGGTTTGCCCCGACGGTCAGGGAAATCGGTACGATCGTGCACACGTGGACCACCGGCAGGCCTCCCCTTTCAATTTCCTTTACAAGCGTTGCACCGCAACGCGTACAGGTTCCTCAGGTGGAGGTGACGATGACGGCATCGACTCCGTCCCGCTTCAATTTTCCAACAATCTCCGTGCCAAACTTTTTCGCGTTGGCCACGGAAGTCCCGTTCCCAACCGTCGTGTAGAAGGTCTCATGGAACTTCTTGAAAACGCCTTCCTTCTCCAGCAGGCGCATAACGTCCACAGGCAGGACCCGGTTCGGGATTTTGTTGGCGTAGGTAGGGTCATAGCCCCCGTGAGCCGTTTCGTAATTGGCCTCGTCGGCGGTCATGACGCCAGCCAGGCTGTATTCACCATAATGTGACGCGCTCGAAGCCTCGATATGGTCGGGATTTCCCTTTGGAACGATACCACCGGAGGTCACGAGCGCAATAACGGCGTTTTTCATATCGCGAATGGGGGGATTCGGCACAACCCGGTCAAAAACCGGCATGGGGTACTCGGTCTTGTAGGGTTCACCACGCAGCTTCTTCGCAAGCATTTCTGCGGCGCGCTCTCCACCGACCTTGTCGAGGAAGACGTTCACCCGCAGTCCACGCTCTATGTATCCCTCTTCATCCGGGCTGCCAATCTTTTCTCCATTCAGCTGCTTAAGAAGAAGGACAGCCATTCCCTGGACCGCAGGCCCCATCCCGCGAGCGCTATCGGAAGTCTTTGCGATGTAGGCGCTCTTCCTGTAGAGTTCTACTCCCGGGTTTTCGGGATACATGCCTCCAACGACTGGAATTGAAAGTTCCTTCGCCACGATTTCCAGGACGGCACCGCTGGCAGTCCCGTAACGGCCTGCGTTGAAGGCCGGTCCTGCGATAACGGCATCAGGGTTGAACTTCTTTATCATGCCAAGGATTTCGGCTGATGCGGAAGCCAAGTTTTCTGCAAAGTAGCTGTCTCCGCAGATGACGGTTCCGACGATTTCCGCCTCGCCCTTCATGGCGGCATTGAGCGCCATGCCTGGCCCGACGACGCCCTCACGGGCCTCCGGCCTGTAGTCGGCCTTTTCCTCACCCCCTATGCCGGCGAAGAACTGGTTGATATAATGCACGACTCGGTAAGACAATCGATGTCCCTCCTTTCCCTGGTCGCACTAGAGGGCGAACTTGCTGTACTGTTCCCGCATCCCTGCGACAGCCTTCGCCAGGGCCTCGGTGTCGAGGACCATTTCCATCATGCTGATCTGTTCCTCCCAAAGCGCGGGGTCGGCCTCACCCCGGATCGCCTCGTCGAAAACATGGTAAACTGCGAGTCCCAACGGGACTCCTGCCAGGGGACCTGCGAATGTCGGATCGCCGTTTGCAACCGTCTCGGCATAGATTTCCGCGCCTTCGGCGTCGGAAGAGCCCAGGATCACAACGACGTTTTCAGTTC
>Ga0209269_1000295_pt1 | contig 54808 bp, 31 predicted proteins | sample MTBAKMMethaMetaG_FD_187455 | JGI IMG/M metagenome (GOLD analysis project Ga0209269, IMG submission 187455) | Enrichment culture microbial communities from Arthur Kill intertidal strait, New Jersey, USA, that are MTBE-degrading - MTBE-AKM (Arthur... | ecosystem: Environmental > Aquatic > Marine >... | reverse complement strand
CCACCTCAGGACTCGAGATGGCGCAAAACTCCATGAAGATAAACTGGAGCAGGGAAGAGGTGGATAAACGGCTGCATCATATCATGACACAGATACATGCAAGTTGCGTAAAGTACGGTACCCTGCCCGACGGATATGTGGATTACGTTAAGGGAGCCAATATCGCGGGATTTCTGAAGGTGGCAAATGCGATGGTGGATCAGGGAATGTATTAGGAAGTGGATGAGTGGTTGAGTGGTTACGTGGATGAGTGGTTGCGTGAATGAGTGATTACGTGAATGAGTGGTTGGGTGGTTGAGTAATTGAGTGGACGGAATGCACTTCGACGCTGTCCGGCAGAAAAAGCCGGACAGGTCTGACTTGGTTGATAATAGAATAACTTTTTTTTATATATCACCAAAATCTTTGCAAGTTGTAAAACCTGGCTCTGCCACCTGTCATCTGAAGCTGTTGCGAAAGATGAGCGTTGAATAGGGAAAAGAAAGGGATCAGGGGATCAGAGTAATGAGTCCTGAAACAGGTGAAAGGGTTACCCCGGAGTATAATTTGAATAGCCAGGGAGCCTGTCCGCCGAATGGTGGATGACAACCCCTGGAAAAATAACGAAATGAAAATCCACCGTACAGACACAATATTTTGTGTCTCAATATTTTGCTTCTCAACGAAATAATATCGATTGGTTTATTTAGGCGGAAAAGAGAAATTATATGATTAAAAATCTGTTGACATTTATTTTATTTTTTAATTTCCTTATCCTTCAGGGACAGCCAGGAATAAAAACAATCATCCCCGGTGATTTCCCTTCATTCCATATTCCCGGATATGAGAAGGAAATGGAATTACTGCGGGAGTTATTTTACATGCAATATCAGGTGCCCAGGCTCGACATGCCATTATGGGACGAATGGATGCCGATGTCAACCTTATGGCCGGCAACCGGAAAAGGGGTTAAATCGGATAAATCACGGAAAAGCTGGGCGGAGTCACTGGCATCCCGTTTCATCAACGCAGAAGGATACGTTGTTACCGAACAACACGACGGGCTTGCCCATGCAGAAGGATGGCCTTTTCCTATGTGGATACATGGAAGGGGCGTGGGATGGCATTTCAGGGGAACAGGTATCCGAGGATATGATGCACCCCTTGTTACTCCGGACGACTGGATAGTGAAAGGTGGCAAAGGAGGAACTGTCAATTCACAGGGTTGGGAGGTGGAATTGTCAGAAAACAATGCATGCATTCAGTCTCCGGAATGCTCTGTAGATGCAAATGAATTCCCGTGGCTCCGGCTTGACTGGTGGGCAGTTGGACTTGAAGGGGCTAATTGTTTCGTGGAATGGACCACTGAAAATAATCCTGACTTCTCTCCGGCACGCAGAGCATATTTCTCCCTTTCGGAATTTGATAAACGCAGGGTGGCACACGCCTCCTGGGCACCGGAACCCCTTGGATCCCTCGACTCCATTGTTCCCCTGGCACGCACAATGATACCCGTTTATCGTATACCTTCCTGGGAGGGTATAATTACCGGATTCCGGATACACTTCGGCAACACTGAACCCCTGAAAATTGTTGTCAAAGCCTTCCATGTTGCATATGACTCAAGGCATAGCGTTAATAACCTGAATTTTATCCGTGGCTGCCATGATTATTTTATGTGGACAAAAGATATCGCATTCCTGAGAAGCCAGACCGGCCGGATAAGAACGGCAATGAACTTTATTCAGCGTGAATTTGACACGCGCAACCGTAATTGTATATATACCACCTGGCCCGGACATGAAGGAACTTCAGGGGTGAGATATGTTAATGGTAAAAAAACCATCTTCTATGGAGAAGGTATAGGAAGTAATTACTGGGACCTGTTGCCTTTCGGCGGAGAAGATGCACTGGCCACTTTCTATTACCATGATGCGTTGAAAGATCTGGCAGCACTTGAGGAAGCGGTAAAAAATCACCCTGAATGGTGTATTAGCACAGGAGCTGATGCATTTGACCCGGCAGACCTGAGAAAACATGCCAGGGATGTTAAGGATTATGGCAGTAAAAGATTCTGGAATGAGGAGACAGGCCGCTTCGGAACGGTAGACCTTGAAGGCAACATGCATGATTATGGGTTTACATTCCTGAATAATGAGGCTGTATATTACGGATTTGCCACACCTGAACAGCAAAGATCCATATACTCGTGGATGAGCGGTAAACGTAATGTAAAAGGAGACTCTTCCACCGGTGACGATATATATTACTGGCGCTTCGGACCCCGCTCCAACACAAGAGATAATATTGATTATTACCCTTTCAGCATCGATCCTGACTGGTTTCCCTGGGGAAAATCAGTGCAAAACGGTGGAGCTATTCTTGCATGGTCGTTTTACGACCTGATGATGAGAATTAAAGTTGCAGGCCCTGATGACGCCCTGAATTTATTGACTGAAATAGTCAGCTGGTTTAAGGATACACAGGAGGAAGGAGGTTTCAGGGCATATTATAGCGACCCGTCACGGGGAAGTTTACAGGGTGATAACGTGGGAGGCGCTGTCGGTGTGGATAAAGAATTTATCGAAAGTATCCTTGTACCCCAGGTAATGCTCTATGGCTTCCTTGGGTTTTCACCGGGAACAGATGGTTTCAGCCTGAATCCGGCACTACCCGCGAAATGGCCCTCACTTACAATAACCGGAATTCATTTTCACGAACAGGTATTCAATATTAAGGTTACACAGGATAAAAAAGTGATTATCTTTGGCGCTGATTTTCCCTGTGATAATATTCTGACTATTGAGGTTCCCATGGGTTTTAATGTTAACGGGGAAGGAATGAACATCAATGTAAAAAGAAAAGCTATTAATAAATAACTAAATTTTCGCATATGCTCAACATGTCCTACAATGTAAATAATAGTTAAACAAGTGAGAAACTTTAAAAAATAATAAATGATTAAACACATCGTATTTTTCAGACTCAAAGAGCAAGAGGATCAGGATCTTAAAAAGCAACAACTGCTGAAACTGAAAAGTTTCCTTGAATCGCTAAAGGATAAAATAGGGTGGATCGTTCACCTTGAGGCTGGCATCAACTTTTCAACCAGAGAGGTGGCATTTGATCTTGCCCTGATAAGTGATTTTAAATCAGTTGCTGACCTTGAGAAGTATATCGCCCATCCCGAACATCAGAAACTGGTTGAATTTCTGAACGAGATAAAAAAGGAAGTCGCTGTGGTCGACTATGAATATTAATCGTTGATGATGAACAATCTATATCCTTTAAAGTTTACGCCCATTTTGAAAGACAAAATCTGGGGCGGATCAAAACTACGGAGCTTTCCGGGTAAGGAAAGTGCATCGGACAAATGCGGTGAAAGCTGGGAAATATCAACTGTTGGCGAAGATATATCTGTGGTTTCAAATGGTTTTCTTAAAGGAAATGATCTCCGGGAACTGATAGAGGTGTATATGGGAGATATTACCGGTGATAAGGTTTTTGAAAGATACGGCATTGAATTTCCCCTCCTGATCAAGTTCATTGAAGCAAATGATGTATTAAGTGTCCAGGTGCATCCTGATGATGATATGGCTTTGCAGAAGCACAATTTACGCGGAAAAACGGAGATGTGGTATATCATGGAGGCAGAAAAGGAAGCAACCCTTATTTCCGGGTTTAACAGGGAATTATCGCCGGAAGAATATTTAGCTTATCTGAACTCAGGTAAGATAAAGGATGTCCTGAATTATGTTCCTGTTCAGGCCGGAGATATTTACTTTATGCCGGCCGGCAGAATTCATGCTGTCGGGAAAGGGATACTGCTGACAGAAATTCAGGAGGCCTCCGATATTACTTATCGTATTTATGATTGGGACAGAAAGGATGACAATGGCAATCCCCGTGAATTACATACAGAACTGGCCCTGGAGGCGATAGACTTTAAATATGTTCAGGATGTCAGGACTGACTATGCAGTAACTTTAAATCAGACTGTAGAGGCGGTGAGCAATGAATATTTTACATCCAATGTAATTCTGCTTGACAGAGTTGTTGAGAAAAATTATAACTTCATTGATTCTTTCGTTATTTATATATGTACGGAAGGAGAGGTGATCCTGGAGTCGGAAGGAATATCTCATACCAAAGTATGCCAGGGAGAAACAGTTCTGATACCTGCGGTAATCAAACAGCTGGTAATTAATCCGGTCCGCAAATCCTCATTGCTTGAAGTGTATATAAAATAACACACTGTCGGGCAATTAAGTACACCATATCACGCAAACGATGATCATAAAAAGCGCAGAGTTTATCAAGAGCAGCACTTCTGAAAAACAATGTCCGGCAACCGGTTTTCCGGAATTCGCTTTCATCGGCCGTTCCAATGTAGGCAAATCATCACTTATTAACTTCCTGTCAGGTAAAAGAAATCTCGCAAAGACATCTTCTACTCCCGGGAAAACACGGCTTATTAACCATTTTTTAATAAATGCGGAATGGTATATCGTTGATCTTCCGGGTTACGGATATGCCAGGGTAAGTAAGAAAGAGAAGGAAAAGATAGATCGTATTATCAGCAGTTATATCCTCCACCGTAAACAGATGCACTGTCTTTTTGTGTTAATTGACAGCCGGCATGAGCCACAAAATAACGACATACAGTTTATTAATCAATTAGGTATAAATCGTGTTCCCTTCGTGATCGTTTTTACCAAAACGGACAAATTGAGTCAGCAGGAGTTGAATAAAAATATCAGGCATCTTACGGAAGTATTAAAAAGAACATGGGAAGAAATCCCGGAATATTTTTATACGTCTGTGAAGGACAGGAAGGGGAGGGAGGAACTACTGGGTTATATAGGGAAGTGGTTACGTGGTTGGTTAAGGGATCACGCTATCACGGGATCACGGGATTGAGGGAAGCATAAATAATAGTGACGGGTGACGGGTGACAGAAGAGGGATCACGCTATCACGGGATCACGGGATCAAGTGGAGGGATCATCATAGCGTGTGCATGCTATGAGGGTGTGTAACCACTTAATCACTCAACCACGTAACCACTTCAAACATTTTTCTTTAAAAAACCACTCTTTTTGCCTCAATAATTTTTACATTTGCGCCGTGGAATAAACTATACATTCTTAGTATAAAAGATGAGAGCATACACTCCGATTAAATTTTTTGCCGGAAGAAGTTCTTTCCCGCTGGCAGAAAAAATAACCAAAGCTTTTGGTGCAGAGTTAGGTAAAACATCGGTACTTGAATTCAGTGACGGTGAGTTACAACCTTCCTATGAAGAATCTGTAAGAGGATGCACGGTATTTATTATCCAGTCAACCCCTCCGCCTGCTGAGAATTTAATGGAATTATTGCTGATGATAGATGCAGCGAAGAGGGCCAGTGCCTATAAAGTGGTTGCAGTGATTCCCTATTTCGGTTATGGCAGGCAGGACCGGAAAGACCGTCCCAGGGCATCCATCGGGGCTAAGCTGGTTGCAAATCTGTTAGTTTCCGCAGGCGTTGACAGGGTTATGACCATGGACCTGCATGCCGACCAGCTGCAAGGGTTCTTTGATGTTCCTGTTGACCACCTCTATGCATCCACTATTTTTGTCCCGTATATAAAAAGTCTGGGAATGGATGATCTGGCTGTTGCGGCTCCGGACATGGGTGGAACAAAACGGGCAAATGCCTATTCCCGGTTCCTTGATACACATATGATCATATGCTATAAAATAAGGAAAAAGCCTAACGTGGTTGAAGAAATAAGAGCAATTGGCGAGATTGAAGGGAAGAATGTGTTTATTGTTGACGATATGATCGATACCGCCGGAACCGTTTGCCTCGCAGCGGAAATGATGAAGAATGAGGGCGCAAGATCAGTGCGTGTGGTCGCCACACATCCGGTTCTTTCAGGGCCGGCTTATGATAAAATCAATGAATCAATAATTGATGAAGTGATCTTTACCGACTCTATACCTATTAAACATTGTTCCGATAAAATTAAGGTCCTCTCTATTGCTGAACTCTTCGCAGAAGTTATCAATAAAGTGTATAATTATCAGTCAATAAGTACGCATTTTATTATTTAGTTGTTATATTTGCACTCCTTTTTACGCACTGGGTAATGACACCCTTGTGTGATGGGGAATTAAATCAAATAAGTTTAATTCTTAGTAGCACGTTTCATCATGAAAACATTTAACATTAATGTAAAAAAAAGGGAAGTCACCGGCAAAGCATCCACACGCAGATTGAGAGCAGAAGAGAATGTTCCTTGTGTGATGTATGGCGGGGATAAGATCTTTCATTTTTACGCAAACGAAAATTCCTTCAGAAAGATGGTATATACCAATGAAGTATTTATCATTGAAGTAAACATCGAAGGTGAAAAACATAAAGCCGTTATTCAGGAAATTCAATTCCATCCGGTAACAGACAAAATTCAGCATATTGATTTTGTTGAGGTTTTTGATGACAGAGCAGTTACTGTTAATATTCCTGTTCAACTCACCGGAAGCTCAATTGGGATCAAAAACGGCGGTAAATTAAGACAAAAGAGAAGAACACTGAAAGTAAAGGCACTGATTAAGGATTTGCCTGATAAACTTGATATTGACATCACCAATGTGGATATTGGTAATGTTGTAAAAGTGGGCGATCTCGACTACAATAAGCTTGAACTTCTTGATCCTCACCGGTCAATGGTTGTTTCTGTTATTTCATCGCGTGTTGCACTGAGATCTGCTACTATGGCTGAAGCTGAAGAGGTGGCTCCTGTGGAAGAAGTTGCTGAAGAAGAAGAGGCCGAGGCAGAAGAAAAAAGTTAATATTTTACAAAAATTTCCTGTATATTGATGTATCTTATTACAGGATTGGGAAACATAGGTGAGCAATATGCCCACACCAGGCATAATATCGGCTTCGATATCATTGATGCTCTCGCATTATCTTTTAATGCTTCTTTCCGGGACAAAAGGTATGGATTTGTATCTGAATTCAGGTATAAAGGAAGAACTTTCCATCTTCTCAAACCCTCAACGTATGTAAATCTTAGCGGGAAAGCTGTTCGCTACTGGCTGGGAAAAAATAAGATCTCTCTTGAAAATCTTCTTATTGTCCTGGACGATATTGCTCTCCCGCCTGGTACCCTGAGATTAAAACCTACAGGGGGAGATGCCGGGCATAATGGGTTGATTAATATTACAGAAGTTCTTGGAACACAAAATTATGCGCGGTTACGATTCGGAATTGGCAGCGATTTTCCCAAAGGGTATCAGGTGGAACATGTACTGGGTAAGTGGGATGAGACTGAAAAAAATCTCCTTCCCGGGAGAATTGAACAGGCCTGTGAAATGATCAAGGCCTTCGGAACCATAGGGATTGAACTGACAATGAGCAGGTATAATAATAAGTAAATTTCTGTTGCATTTTGCAGAAGCTCTCTTTGCTGTCTGATATCATTAGGCTATATTTGTTTAGTGTTTCTGTGTAACTTTTAATATTCCCTTCGGCCTTTGGATCAAAAGCAAAAATACGTCGAGACCCCGTTGATGAAACAATACTATAGCATCAAAGCCAAACATCCGGATGCTGTATTGTTGTTCAGGGTAGGTGATTTTTATGAAACCTTTGGGGACGATGCCATCCGTGCAGCTGAAATCCTGGGAATTACCCTTACCCGCCGCGCAAATGGGGCCGCTTCCTTTGTTGAACTGGCCGGTTTCCCCTATCATGCACTTGATACATATCTTCCTAAGCTGGTAAGAGCAGGACAAAGGGTAGCCATATGTGAACAGCTGGAAGATCCTAAACAGACCAAAACAATAGTTAAAAGGGGAATTACCGAGCTGGTTACTCCTGGTGTTTCATTCAATGAAAATGTACTCGACAATAGGGAGAATAATTTTCTTGCCAGCATCTATCTTGAAAACAAGTCAGCAGGAGTGTCCTTTCTCGATATCTCCACCGGAGAATTCCTCACTGCCCAGGGAAGTTTTGAATATGTCGATAAATTGCTCAGCAGCTTCCAACCACGCGAACTATTGGTTGAAAAGAGAAAACAGAAGGAGGTGATTGATATTTTCGGAAGTACATATTATACCTTTCCCCTTGATGACTGGGTTTATACAGAAGATAATGCACATGACAAGCTCACACGCCAGTTTCAGACCAATACACTGAAAGGTTTCGGGGTGGAAGCGCTTAAACTCGGAATTATCGCCTCGGGTGCCATCCTGCAATACCTGGATCTAACACAGCATACTAATGTAAATCATATTCTTACTCTTTCAAGGATAGAAGAAGATCATTTTGTATGGCTTGACAGGTTTACTATCCGTAATCTGGAAATATTCCGGTCTATATATGATGAAGGCAAAACCCTTGTTGACATTCTGGACATAACGGTTTCGCCTATGGGTTCCAGGATGCTAAAGCGCTGGCTGGCGTTGCCACTGAAAGACATTGTGCCCCTTAATGAGAGACTGGATATTGTAGAGTATTTTAAAAATAATAATGAAGCAAGGTTATTTTTCCGTGACAGGATAAAAGCAGCAGGAGACCTGGAAAGGATCATCTCGAAGGTAGCTGTAAACCGCGTCAGTCCAAGAGAAATGCTACAGCTAAGTACAGCTCTTGGTATTATTGGTCCTCTTAAGGAAAGATGTTCCCAGGCTTCCCCCGATTCCCTGAAACGCATCGGTGAACAGCTGAATCCTTGTGATTCGGTAAAGAACAGGATTGAAAAGACATTGAAAGAGGATGCCTCAAACCAGGTAAGCAAAGGGAATATTATCGCATCAGGAGTTTCGGAAGAACTCGATGAGTTGAGAAAGATCATGTTTTCAGGCAAGAATTACCTTGTGGAGTTACAGCAGAGGGAAATAACCCGTACAGGCATCACATCACTCAAGGTGGCATACAATAACGTGTTTGGTTATTATATTGAGGTACGTAATACGCATAAGGACAAAGTTCCCCCCGAGTGGGTAAGAAAGCAGACACTGGTCAGTGCTGAACGCTATATCACTGAAGAGTTGAAAGAGTATGAAACCAAAATACTGGGTGCTGAAGAAAAAAGTCTGGCTCTGGAGGTGAAACTATTTGAAGAACTGGTGGCAAGTGTGGAAGATTTCATTCCTGCTGTTCAATTAGATGCTTCACTGCTGGCGAGGCTGGACTGCCTGGCGTCATTTGCCGGACTGGCTATAAGCAATCATTATGTCCGTCCTGAGTTAAACGACAGCCTGGTGATTGACATACGTCAGGGCAGGCACCCGGTTATCGAAACCCAGCTTCCCGTGGATGAAAAGTATGTGGCTAACGATGTGTATCTCGATACGGAAGATCAGCAGGTTATTATCCTCACCGGCCCGAATATGTCCGGGAAATCTGCACTTCTTCGCCAGACAGCCCTCATTGTTCTCATGGCCCAGATTGGGTCATTCGTTCCTGCTGAGGCTGCATATATTGGTATAGTGGATAAGATTTTTACACGTGTAGGAGCTTCAGATAATATTTCTTTGGGAGAATCCACATTTATGGTTGAGATGCTTGAGGCAGCCAGTATTCTGAACAATCTGTCCAGCCGCAGTCTCATTCTCCTTGACGAAATCGGAAGGGGAACAAGCACCTACGATGGAATATCCATAGCATGGGCGATGGTGGAGTATATACATGAAAACAGCAAAAGCAGGGCAAAAACAATGTTTGCCACGCATTACCATGAACTCAATGAAATGGAGACTTCCTTCCCGAGAGTAAAAAATTATAATGTGTCAGTAAAGGAACTTAATGACAAAGTACTGTTTATCCGGAAGCTTGAACGTGGCGGGAGCGAACACAGTTTTGGCATTCATGTGGCGCGGATGGCAGGCATGCCCCGAAGTGTAGTGAAAAGAGCTGATGAGATACTCAGGGAACTGGAAAAGTCGCATGAAAAAAAGAGCCTCACCAAGCCTGTTGCCGGACTTGCCGCACAGCGGGAAGGTTACCAGCTCAGCTTTTTCCAGCTCGATGATCCTGTTCTGAAACAGATAAGAGACCATATTGCGGGTCTGGATATAGATAATCTGACACCGGTGGAGGCGTTGAATAAGTTGAATGAGATTAAGAGGGTGATTGGGGGGTGAGTGGACACTCCCTAATATTTTATTCTACCTTCTTTCAGCAACCCAATCTTTTCGAAATCAATTTGTTTTATCCCTAATTCAAATGCCGGTGAATTTGGTTTTAATTTAAATCCTGCTTCTTCAAAACCTGTAAAACCAGGATCAGCAACTACACTATTACTGTCAACACCCTGGCTTTGAAGTTCCTTTAACTGACTCATGGAACTATGAAAAACATTTGTTGCGTAATACATATTACTATCTATTGAGCAATCACTTAACCGGGGATATTCATCCAATGACTCCAGCAATTTAGGAGCAAAACCAGGGTTCATAAATGGACCTGCAATTCCTGCAGATTGGAACATGATATTCTTTTTAACAATACCTCCTTTAATAGGCCCCCAGGCACTGATTCTACAAAAACTTAACATATTGTGCTTTTCCCCGTCTATCATTTCTGTAGGCACATAATCAATAATATAGTTATTGATAATATAGTTGTCATATTTGGAAACAATTCCGGCTCTGGCAAATTTGTAAATGATATTTTCCTCAATGGTAATGTCTTTGGCATAATCGTCAGCCCTGATCCCCGTTTGACGATGGGGAGATATTAAATGGTGCACATAATTATTCCTGACAATGTTATTATACCCTGTACCTGAAAGGTAGATAGCATTCCCGTCATCAAGTTTCTGCATCACATCATATATTTCATTGTATTCAATAATATTGTTTCCCGCAAAAAGATATGGGAACAGCAAATCCCAACCTGTATTATGGACGGAACTTTTACCCCAATTTTCAACCCCTTCAACCCCGATATTATCGTAATTAAATGTGCCGGTTATCTCTCTCCGGTTTCCCATTTTTTTGTTAAAAAATTGTGGACGGGGACCGCTGATCACGATTCCGGTATAAGGGGTGTTAAATATTAAATTATGGGCAACTCTGTTACCCCCGCTTTGCCATATAAATATCGCCGGAGAATGAAAATATGATTCCCCGCAATCATGTATTTTATTGTTTATTATTTCATTATTTATATTTACATCTTTAAATCCCGGTCCATAACCGGCTAAAAGAACCGGTATTCCTCCAAGATTGGAGAAATTACTATTTATAATTTTATTCCTTTGACTGTAAAAATCAAAACGAATACCTCCTCCTCCACTTATTTTAAATGTACAATTATCTACTGTACAATCCTCGGTGTCGACGAACCTTAAAAGTGCATCTGATTCATCATGAAGTGCCCAGTCATGTTGTAATCCAATGTCATCATTATCCCAGGTGTCACGATCCCCGTGTGCAAATGTAATTCCCCTGAAAATTATGTTTTTTAATATCTTACCTTCCTTTTCATTTCCTTCCAGCTTTATTAGTTCTTTAAAATATGGGTAATATACGTTTGAAGTTTTCCCCTCTTCTGGCCAATAGTAAATTTTCTTTTCAACAGAATTAATTACCCATTCCCCGGGTTCATCAAGATAGTCAATAGCATTTTGCACCCATAAATTAGGGTTGGCGTCATCGCCGGACCCTGATAAGCGGGTAATAAAATAAGTGGCAGGAATGGTGGTATTAGCAATATTTTTCTGAGTATCAACGGCTTTTAACGGAAGAATATTAGCAACCCAGCCATAATGAGGCCGGGCAATAATTTCTATATCACTTAAGTTGCCCCATTCCCGTAATGAATTTCCCGGGAAAATAAAAAAACTGTATTCTTCAGGAGATTCATAATTGGCACCAAAAAAATCTTTACCTGAAATGTTATCACTTTCAGCGCTTGTAAAATTTTCTGAAACGGCATTAACCAGCGATCCATGATCAGTACCAAGAAACCTGGCGATATCATCGTGTCCGCTTTCAGGAAGGCTGGCTGTCCATACCTTGCCCTGTGCTTTCTCCGGCAACCATGGGATGATGTCTTCAGTCAGTTCCCATCCGGTTAATACTCTGCCTGCGCTGAATACAGGTTCTTCGTCCTTATAGGAGGAGAAAATAATTTTATTATTTCCTGCACTAAAATCCTCACCTGTAATAACTATACTCTTATCAAAGCAATATGTCCCTCCCCTGAAATAAACATAGATCTCCATATTTTCAGCACCCTCAGCTATAAGTTGTCTGATTGTCTCTTTTGCTTTTTCAAAGCTTGCAAAAGCTTGTCTTTTTGATCCGGAATTAACATCACTACCTGCCGGGGAAACATAAAATGTCTTTGTATTTATATTGCAGGAGCATATAAACAGGATTGATAGTAACAGTAAAAATTGTGTGTTTTTCATTTTTATGGAATAAGTGTTAATATTTCAACAGCTGTCGAGTCAATCTTATGTTTTGAAAAATATAACGGGAAATATTCATCCCTGCCCCAGGGTATAAACAGGTTTTTGTAGAAACTGCTTTCGGGATCACCTGACTGTCCGGGTGAATTTGTTGCCACAGAAGCGTCCCAGTCATTAACATCCACAATTATTCTGAAAGAGGCTCCGGATGTCTGGTTATTGGCGCCGGAAGTGGCACAGGGTGTATATTCATTACCTCCCCTTGGCATTGCAGTAGTGTTAAGCAGGGCTTGTAACTCAGGGTTAACCACTTCACCCAGGGGATGTTTTATCTGTACATGTTTATATTTTTCCTGACCATATTGCCAGTCGTCCGGATTCTCTCCAAACCTTCCGGATAGGCCATCAACGGCAGCAGTAAATGTCCTTCTGAGGTAATCATCTCTGCCTGAAATTGCCTCAGGACCAAATTTGGTTTCAGGATCCAACACCCAGCGGATGAGGGTTGTCAGCTGTACAGCTTTAATGACTTCCTGTGCTGCGGGATCAGGCAGATATTCAAATATTTTACCCTGCAATTCTCTTTCCCAGGCAACATAAATGCCTGCAGGGACGGATTCTTTATCCAGCATATAGTCCCATTCCAGTAATTTTTTCCGGGCTCTTTCAATCAATGTATCATTAAATGAAAGATTCTTTAACAGCGGAACAATTGTCCGGGCAGGGATGGAAAAATAATCAGTCTGCAATTTCATCATATCCTCCATGGATAATTTTTTCCCCGAACCCAGCACTTCGTTTACCCTGTCTCCCCTGTATGGATCACTCCATATGTAGGTTATTGCATCCCAGTGTGTATAGTCTTCCGGAATAACGTTCTGGTTGGCTGTTGCTATAAACCCTATTTCGGGGTTGTAAATATGAGGTTTCTGTTTTATGGGAAGAAAACCTTCCCATTCGTACCGGCCATCGCCCGGGACAGGGACCATGCCGCTGAAATTTTTTCTGACGGGAGCGATACCCACTGCCTGCCAGCCAATATTGCCTTCCCTGTCCGCCCATACCATATTTTCTCCCGGAATATTACTGAAGCTGCATGCATCCCTGAATGCTTCCCAGTTTTCTGCCTGATTCATTCTTAAAGAGGACAGGTAAGGAGAACCGCCTGGTTCCATCCATGCGCATCTTACCGCATAGGTTTTGAAGTTTATCGAATCGATAAAAGTAACCGGACCATGCCTTGTGTATCGCAATTCCACATTTACATTTTCATTATTCTTTACGGGGATGGATTCTTTGATCACGGTCATGTCTTCCCAGCTATCCTGATACCAATACTGGTTCAGGTTTTTGGGATTTAAATTATAGATATACAGATCTTCTCCGTCCGTTCGGAAAACAGTCAGCCCCCAGGCTCCATAATCATTGTGTCCGATAGATATACCGGGAATCGTAGGTTCACCACCGCCGATAACATTCCAACCGGGAGATGAGAGATGCACCATATAACGGAGAGAAGGGATGGATAAGCGCCTGTGGGGATCGTTGGCCATGTAGGTATGCCCGGTTGCTGTAAGTGAAGGATTAACCACCCAGTTGTTACTCCCGGCCCATAATTGCTCATGGATATCAGGCATATTTTCAATATCCCCGGATGTATTGCCGGAATATTCGGGGAGCCGGTAAGCCGGAACAATATCTTCCGGCTCGAATTTTACCGGTGATCTGAAGCTTTGGTACAATGCCAGGATGTCGTCAAATAGAAGCTCGCCATTTATGGAAGGATCCAGGGCGATTTCCGGGTCTCCAGGATGAAACCAGTAATATTCTTTCACTTTTGCCGGTCCCAGTTTTGCTACAGCTCTTCCTATACTTAATTCTGTCTCAATATTTCCTAAAAGACCCTGATGCCGGGATATGACAACTTCAGGTGTCCATTTTTGCGGACTTATACCGAGTGCTTTAAAGGTAACAGGGAGTAATTCCGGATTTTCCAGTACCTCCTGAATGTAAGCATTTATGCCCTCCACAAAAGCATTGATGATGGATTCACCTTCCGGATGATAATGCTGCAATTCACTTTTTATATCCCCCCTGAACTTAAACAAGCGGGTTCCGATGTCTCTGTTTAACTCACGGGGACCAAGAATTTCTGCCACGGTACCTGTGGCCTGTCTTCTCCAGATCTCAAACTGGAAAAGCCGGTCCCTCGCCGCACAGTATCCCTGTGCCAGAAACAGGTCATGTTGATTATTTGCATAGATGTGGTTAATGCCTGCTTCATCCCTGATTATCTCTACCCTGTCAGTAAGGCCTGGCACATGAATTTTATTATCATTTTCCTTTACAATACTACAGGATATGAAAATACAGAGAAAGGGGAGGTATTTTATTAGGGTTTTCATTTTATTCCTGATTAAGGGAAATTTCTTCCAGTGTTCTGCCTTTGGTTTCTTTCACATACTTTTTAACAAAAAGAAAGGCTACAATGCCAAAGAAAGCATAAATACCATACGACATTCCCAGTCCTATATTAGCCAGCAGTACAGGGAAGGTGATGGTAACAAAAAAGTTTGCCAGCCAGTTTGACATGCCGGCCATTGCCAGCGCAGCGCCCCTGTATTTATTGGGAAACATTTCGCCCAGCATCACCCACATCACAGGTCCCCATGTTAAGCCAAAAAACGCAATGAATCCAATGGCTGAAAGTAGCGCCAAAATACCAATGGTACCGCTCATTTCAATGCCATTCACTGCATCCCCTGCACTCACAGTGAAGATGACAGCCAACAGTCCCAGCATTAATGCCTGTCCCAATCCTCCGATCATCAGAAGCGGTTTCCGTCCGACACGGTCAACAAGGAAGATGGCGATAATAGTGAATCCGATATTTACACCGCCCATAATAACATTGGTAAACAAGGCATCTGCTTCGGTAAAACCGGCTGCCTGCCATAATACTGAGCCATAATAAAAAACCACATCTATACCGGTTACAGTCTGGAGTATGGCCAACCCCATACCCACCAGTACAATGAGATGTATCTTTTTTGTTTTTTTATTTATAATATCCGTCAATCTGGGTTTTCGTTCATGGAGAACTGTCATATTGATCTCTTCCACCAGCTTTTTTGCCACTTCCTGATTAGTTATGCCAGCCAGCACTCTAAGGGCCTTTTCAGGTTTATTTGCTGCCACAAGATATCTGGGAGATTCAGGAATGAACAGCAGGCTGAAAAAGAACACCGATGCGGGAATAAGTTCCATCCAGAACATCCAGCGCCATGCGGAAAATCCCCACCACAATTCTGCAGACGTACCGCCGGCAATTGTGGCGAGGTTGTAATTGCTGAAGAATGCGAAAAATAATCCCAGCACTATGGCAAGTTGCTGCAATGATATAAGGCGGCCACGAATTTTTGGGGGTGCTATTTCACCTATGTATGCAGGGGAGATAATACTGGCGGCACCTACGGCCAGTCCGCCGAGCAACCGGTAAAAAACAAATTCGGCAGAGACGGAAGAGATACCCGAGCCCCAGGCACTGATAATGAATGCAAAGCCTGCAGCAATCAATACAAATTTTCGACCAAACTTATCTGCCAGCATACCGGCAAAGAAGGCACCGGTGGCACAACCTAAAAGGACAGAAGCCACATTAAAACCGGTACCGATTGCATCTGAATTAAAAGCTGCCTGCAAGGCATCCACTGTTCCATTGATCACCCCGCTGTCAAATCCAAAAAGAAATCCGCCCAGTGAAGCGACCAGGGATAACATAATAACGCGGGGTAAGTTGTTTTGACCTGAATTTTGCATAAATCAGTTTTAGAGTTATTTAGATAATCCTTATTATTTCAGGCTTTCAGCCTGTTGGTTTATACTAATACTGCTATTTGCAATTTATTATACGGACTATTATATAAGTTATACTTGTGCGAAACATTAGTTATTTATTATAAAAAATCAGGTACGCAAAAGTCGGTATGTTTCTTATTTGTTACGATTATTTTTAACTGTTTCTGAGCTTTATTTATTTTATAGTAGTCTTTAAGAATAAACAATTCATCGCTTATCTGTTCTTTGTTCACAGCCTCTCCATTTGAATATACAGGATCCATAATTATTAGCTGCGAAGGAGACAATAACGATGTAAGAAAGGATAAATCATAATACTCAAGAGCACCCGGTACTGCTGTCCACAGGTATTGCGGTTTATAAAACTGTGTTATTATTATATTCTCAAATGAAATTAATGGATTGACTAAAATCACTTTATTGAAAAAGTTGTTAAATACAGCAAAATGGAGAAAGGAAGAACACGCCTCCCCGGTTACCATGGCAGTTACATTTTCGGTATCAATATCATCTCTCGTCCTGATATATCTGAACATTACCTCCAGGTCACTGGCCTGCATTCCGGCGATACTTTGTCCAACCAGGTTTGCCCCGAACCATAGATTGTATGAATAGTCCTGAATATATGAATCTCCTGTAACAGCAGTATTTTTCAACTCTCCTGTTCCAATCAAATCTGGAGCAAGGATAGAATACCCTTTTTTAATGTACCTTTTAATGGCTTCTTCATTATTTAATAATCCTTCTTTCCCCGATGGGCTTAAATAAAGGAGTAATGGATTTTTATTTTCCGTATTTGATTTTATTAAAATAAATGGAATGGGATAGTGAAAATCTTTGCCCTGTATAAAATACTTTTCTATTTTATAACTTTCTTTTTCAACTTTACCTGTATAAACAACAGACTGAATAGTCCGGGTTGAATCGTAGCCTGATAACTCCTGTATCTTGCCTAAGATAAATTCTTTATTGTTAAATAAGTCTTCTGCACTTTTTATAAACCGGTTTTTTATTAACCGGGTTGCCCGTTCGCTGTTTAAGTTAAAGATCGTTTTGCTGCTGTATGTATTTAAAACCTGGCCTGTTTGGGTAATCCTAAATTCTTCCTCATTAAAATAAGATACTTGCTCATCATATCCGTTAACGGGGTGTTTCAGGTGTTTACTAAAAAACTGGTACATGCTTTCTCTGTTATCCTTTTTAGAGCCATGTGTTCCATCAGCTTCGGCCATTGATAAATTAGCGGGGCTATTAAATATTTTAAAAACTTCTTTAGTTTTACCGTACGTTTCACGAGCTCCCTGAATGCTGAAAAAGTCCTGTGTGGTTGAAATGATATGAGTAGGAAGAGGTGCTCTCATACTTAAAAGGTCAGCATGATCAATTCCCCTTTTCAAACCCCGGTAAAGGTTTTGTTCCGCATCCTGAGGTCCAATCGATTCGAACAGTCGCTGGTAACTTGTGATATAACATTCCGGTGCCGCTGCATAGATCCTTTTATCGAAAGCAGAAAGAAAGGCAGTTTGCGTGCCTCCCCCTGATACGCCGGTCATACCAACTCTTGTTGTATCTACATCTGACCTGGAAAATAAGTAATCCAATGCTCTTACTCCGTCCCAAATGAAGTAATCACTAATTGAATAGCCTGTTAATAAACATTGTGCTCCTGCATAGGAATGCTCAAATGTAGAGCCTCCTATTAATGATTTGTTTGATGCAGGGTCATAATACTGAAGTCGTTCTCCCTGCCCAATGGGATCAAAGGTAAATACGATAAATCCTTTTTTAACTAAATTCAATATCCCCTGTTGGTATATCTCCCTCCTGAAAGCTGCCTGCGAATGTCCAATAGCAACTATAATGGCAGGATATTTAAGTTGCCCGGTTTTTGGCTTAAATAAACAGCCGGTGACATAAAATCCCGGAATAGATTCAAATACTGTTTTTTCGACAACAAATTCATCCCGTTCAATAATTCCGGTTATAGTTACATTAAGGGGAGTCTTTTCGAATTTGTCAAGGCCTGAAAAGCACTTTTCATGTATTTTTTGTAAATAATCTTTCCATTCTTTCCCTGAGTCTAAACCTGAAACTTTTAGTTGACTCTCAAGGAGGCATTTTTCAGCCAAAGTGGAAATATGGTTGTATAATGCATTCGCATTGTTTGAATATTTAATCCATAAATTTTGCTCATACCGGTAAGCGTCGAAAACAGATAATGCTTTATCCTGGGCCTTTATCTGTGACGTGAATATCCATGAGATAATCCATAACAAGAAAATAAATTTCCAGTAAGATATCATATTGTTTAAAATATTTATAAAAATACAAATGATGTATTGTATACAATAGTTCGTTATGTTTTTATATTGCGCTGAAAATGAACATTTTAGTAATTTAATTACAGATTACTTATATTGTTTATAATCAACATATTGCGCCTTTGCGCCTTTGCGTTTTTTTTAATTTAACGAGCTATTTAAGTACTAAACTGAAAACTATTTCACCTCAAACTCTCCTGTCAGTCGTATATCTTCAGAAGAACTGCCAATCATAACGGAGAACATTCCGGGTTCCACCACTGGGTCAAGGTGTCTGTTGAACAAAAATAAATGCTCATGAGTTAATTTGAATCTGATAGTTTTTTGTTCCCCTGCCGCTAACTTAATCTTCTCAAATCCCTTAAGTTCTTTAACAGGTGTTGTGACAGAGCTTACCACATCATTGATATATAGCTGTACCACCTCGTTCCCTTCTCTTTTACCTGTATTTTTCACATCCAGGCTGATATAGACTTCTCCTGCCGGGCCAATCTCTTTTGGATTGATCTGAAGGTTACTGTATTCAAATGATGTATAACTTAACCCAAAGCCGAATTCATAGAGTGGGAAAGGGCTCATGTCCGCATAGGGTTTATTCCAGCCATCAAAGAACCAGTATTTTTTTGATGGCATATAATTGTAATAAACAGGGAGTTGTCCCACATGTCGGGGAACAGTAACGGGTAAACGTCCGCATGGGTTGTAATCTCCGAACAGCACATCGGCAATGGCATTTCCTCCTTCCTCTCCACACATCCATACTTCAAGGATTGCCGGAACATTTTTCGCAGCCCAGGGTATTGATAATGGCCTGCCGTTTATCAGAACTGCGATGGTTGGAGTTCCCGTAGCATGTACAGCTTTTAACAACTCTTCCTGTAATCCTGTTAAATCAAGGCTTGCAACATCATGTGCTTCGCCGGAAGTAACATCATTTTCTCCAACAACGACTATGGCTATATCAGCACTTTTAGCTGCCTTTGCAGCTTTCTTAATTTCATTCAGTTCATCACCAATCACTTCACAGCCTTTCACATAAACCACTTTTGTCCGGGTAGATACCTTGTTCCTGACGCCCTTTAATACGGTAACTATTTCCTGTGTTATTATTTTGGATATATAATCACCAAGCTGATTGATCTCTGAATCTGCATTGGGGCCGATAACGGCAATGGTTTTGATATCTTTGTTAAGAGGGAGAAGGTTATTCTCATTTTTTAACAGGACAATTCCCTCACGGGCAGCCTGAAGAGCCAATTCCCGATTTTCTTTTGTATTTGCTTCTCTTTTAGCGGTTCCTGCATCGACGTATGGATTCTCAAATAAACCCAGGAGAAACTTAACTTTTAAAATTCGCCTTACAGCCCTGTCTAAGGTTTCAATTGACACTTTTCCTTCAAGGACATTTTCATACATATCGGTTAAATATCCGTCTTCAATATATATACTTGCATCTACCCCTGCTTTTATAGCCATTGCTCCGGCTTCTTTCTGTGTTGCGGCAATCCCTTCGTACACGAGGGTTCCGATTCCTGCACCTTCAGAAAAAACTATTCCTTTGAATCCCATCTCTTCCCTTAGTATTTTGGTTAACAATTTCTCTGATCCGTGAGTTGCCTCACCATCAATTGCCGGATATGCAGCCATTACCGCTAACGCACCCGCTTTTGTAATACCGGCGACATATGGCGGAAGGAATACCTCTCTTAGTTTCCTTTCTGAAATTTCCATGGCACCCCTCTCCATTCCGCTTACAGGTTCAGTTTGCCCGGGAAAATGAGTAAGCATGGCAATGGTTTTATCATAAGCAGTCAGATCATCGCCCTGTGCGCCTCTTACCATAGCTTCTGCCACCCGGGAGCAGAAATACGGGTCTTCGCTGAAAGCTTCAATATTCCTTCCCATTCTTGGATCTCTGTTCGGCTCAACAACCAGGGTTGCCAATACATGAACACCTCTGGTTCTGCCCTCTCTCGCGGTAGTTTCAAATATTTGTTCAATCAGATCCATATTCCATGTGCTGCCCAGGGCCAAACCTTCAGGAAATATTGTAGCATATGGGGATAACAAACCATGTACTCCTTCCTCCGCGAAAAGAAGCGGAATCCCCAGGCGGGTTTCTTCCACTGCAATCCTTTGCAGTTCATTAAAAAACCCTACCTGATCTTCTATTTCCTTAAACCATCTTCCTGCAGCGAAAAAACCTCCTGCCGGTCCTACGTTAGTAACAGTAGTTCCATATACAGAAGTCCTTTCCAGGTTTCCTTCTGCCCATTTTTTGCTTATAGAAACCATTTCATCACCCCCCCTTTTGCTAGACATTAATTGGGGAGCAGGTGTATTTATCTGTCCTATTTTTTCTTCCAGTGTCATCCGGGAAAGCAGGTCTTCAACCCGTTGATCAATGGGAAATTGAGGATTCAGATATACGGGTAACTCTTCAGGTTTCTCACAGGAAAAAGCAATCGCGGGATTCTTATATAACAGATTTATAAATATCAGGCTGAATATTACAGTTATTAAGACTAATATTTTCATTTTCTTTCGTGGTTTCATGCGTACAAATATTAATTATGTTATTATAAATCAATAAGTTTTATTTCCCAATGGGCAAATGGGCATAGCCTGCCCCGAAACTTCGGGGGAACCCCCATGTTTGTTGCTCCCGTTGGTCGCGAGCTCACCGCTTATGGAGGTTCGGTTCATGTCCTTGTTGTCCCGAGTACTCGGGATGGGGGTTTCATGCGAAAAAGGTTAAAAAGAGTAAATCAATTCGAGAAATTTTTTAACCAGCGGGACTTCAACGCCAGGCATAAGTCTTGAAACCACTATTTCATACCCGCCCTCGGTATATGCCTTATCAGTGCAGATATATCCACTTGACCCGTTACAATGTGTAACTATGAAGGTATTCGAGTATGGTGACTGATCTTTTATCTGCATGCCTATTTCAGTCATCAGTTCCCCTGAGACTCCTGCAAGTACCAGGTTCCCGATTTTCAGAACTGATAGCCTGATTTCGATATCAGGTCCACTCTCAAAGGTGGTTTGAGGGAAATAACTGGTGCTTACTTTTTTGCCAGGGAATGTCATCAATGCATTTGACACCTGCATTGAATTAACCGGATAAACCGGAGTGTTTGAAATTGCTTTCCATGCTTCTTTTGCGACATGATAACCGACAATCTCAATATGCTTGAAATGGATGCCTGGTCCGTAAACCGGATTTATATCTGCTGATGCTCCGGCTGTGATACCTACAATTATATCGTTACCTGCGTGCTCTTTAATATAACGGGCTGCGGCTCCGGGCCAGTCACCGGTGATCTGGTAATTATCCTTTCCTCCAACAGTTGCATGGCATGGCCAATTGATCAATACCGCTAAAATATTGCTGTTCATATCCTCAAACTTAACTACTCCTAAATCGTGATCACAGGGGCCATCGGGGTTTTTTCCAAGACCGATACTGCCGTCATAAAGTTCTGCACGCCTGTTCATATTCATAGTGCAGAAACTTTTACCAATTCCCATACGAAACGGAACCAATTCTTTTGAGGCTTCAACAGACATGGAGACAAGCTTCTTTTTAAGCGTTTTGACATATTTCTCACTGTCTTTTTTATATGCTTTATTACCCTGAGTTCTTAATGAAGGCCCTCCATGATTATGAACAGCAGAAATAATAATATTGTCAGATGGGATTTGAATCTCAGATGAGATCAATTGCTTTAATTCATCAATAAATTCAAAATTGAATCCAATGAGATCGGCTGTTATCAATAGTGATTTTGTCTTGCCATCTGAAAAGAATAATGCGGAAGCATACAGATCATCATTTACTCCGGTGAACGGGGTTTCCCTTTGCGAATAACCGCTCATTAGTACCGGTAGCTCAGGAGTAATGTTCACCTGGCTTACGCCCATTCTGAAATTACCCTGTTCATCTCCTGAACTTTGTCCAAATGTAATGGCCGAATTTATATAGATCAATAAAATCAGACATTTGATTAGTTTTTTGATTATCATACCAGTTTGTTTTTATTATTCTTACTCTTAAACAATAGTTCGTTAAAGTTAAAAGAAACGCGAAGGCGCAAAGGCGCAAAGTGTTGATAATCAACAGAAAGAACAATTTTAAAATAAATTTACAGAACGCTTATTATCAACATGTTATAAAAAAATGACGAACTATTGACTTAAAACATCTTTGCTTTTTTAATAGCCTTGATTAACAATTAACAAATATTATTTACACATTGTTTCGCTTATAATGCTATATGTTGCCGGCAGTCTTTCCCTGATCAGACTGAACTGCTCATCAGAGATCAGCTTACGGGTAAAGGGGACTAACAACGTAAAGTCTTTCAGCTCATTAATATTCCTCTTCCTGTACTGATATTCCAGGATGAATCTGCCATCAGTATCTATCTCAACGGATGGTTCAAAAGGATTTGGAACACTTATGTAAAAATAACTTTCATCTGTACGGTCTTTCTCAGGATCATTGAACATTTTATTTTCAGATAAATATACGTAAAGTTCTTTTGCTGTATTTACTGCCGGATCAATAATGAATATTGAATCGGAAAGAAGATGACTATAGCGCTCAGTTTTTTTCAACTCCTTTAAAACCCGGGTAATGACGTTTGAAACATAAGGGTAATGTGTGCATCCCAGAATAATTGATTTTAGTATTACCGGATCATTTTCTTTTTTAAGTTTTTCCACCATGCTTACAACATGGTATCTTGTATAATTTTCAACTGAATTAATTGCAATTGTATCTGAAAATTCCAAAGAGCCTTTGTTATAAAGTATCTGGTAATTTGTAGTGTCGAAATTATAATACGTTAATAAATCTTTTTCTATTCTGTATTGCGCATCATCTAAGGCAGGTCCCATGTATCCTGGATAAGGTCTGGTGTAACTGCTGTTAATGAATTCAGGTTTGTTATCGATTGATTCATGTAGCCCCTTCCCTCCTTGTTGCACTATTCTGATATTTCCTCCTGTAAACTCTTTTGTAAATTCATTTATAGTCTTCACATAAGCCATTGAACCAACTGTTGCAGGGGTTGCCATAATACCTATTGCTACATTCTCATCTTTACGGATATTCTCCAATGCCCCTTTACAACCGGCGTCAATAACTCCAATTACTATAATATCCAGACCCGCCACCCTGCACAATTCTTCAATCTGTAATTTACCATATGCCGTAGCAGTGTTGCATGCAATAACAATGGCTTTAACACCAGGTTTATCTTCAGCAGGTATGGGAGAATCCGGGGAAGGATGGTATTTATTATTATACAGGAACAGAAAATCTTTTAAGATATGTTCCACTAAAAGTTCTTTTTTCCCTGCTTCCACATAATTGCTATATGGCATGTTGGCCTGATCACCAAAGTAAATAAATTGTTCATGGTTAAAATCTTTTACACCGTCTGGCTGTGATTCATGATCAGCATCAAAATAGTCAGCATTAATTATCGCATCAAAAACAGTCAATCCTCCGATGCCGGAATCGAAAATGCCAATAGCCAGGCTGTTTTTTACCGGAAGATTTTCGGGGTGTGCTAATGAATAAAAGGAATTGCTTTTACTCATAACAGTCTCAATAAATTTTTTGTGAGGTTTTAATAATTTAAGTTTTTTCTGCTTTTTGTTTATTGCAGATTCATCATCAACACAGGGATATATTAAGTCATACTCGTGAATAAGCGAATTGCTGGCCGTATACTGTCCCTCGCTGTAATTATAAAAGAACATTAATAGAAGTAAAAGTCCTGATAATTTTGATAAGCGATTACTATTTAAATTAAAAAAAGAGAGCATGACAAATCGAATATATTTAACTGTTTGCACGGTTTGATTGTTAAACGGAAATCAGGCTTCATTACTTTCAATAATACCTGCTCCCTGCATTTGAATAAAAATCTAACTTCTAATCAATTAGCAAATCAACTTTATAAACTTTCTACTTTTAACTTTCTAAACCAAATTCATTATACATTAACCCATGTACGCTTTACAAATGATCTTTCAACAGCGTCAAGAACCTCCTGGCATATTACGCCATCTTCGAAATCAGGATTGAAGGGTCTTTTCTCAACAACAGAACGAAGGAATTCAGCCACTTCAATCACAAAAGCATCAGCATAACCGATACCGTGTCCCTGGGGCCACCAGCCGCCCTTATAAGGATGGACATCATGTGTAACATTTATTCTGCGGAAACCTGTTTCTTTTGAAGGCAGCTGATTGTCGTAAAACAGCAAAAAGTTCTGATCTTCAAAACTCCAGTATATGGATCCTTTCTCTCCGTTGATCTCAATGGTGTTACAGTTGTGACGGCCTGTTGCAAGGCGGGTGGATTCAAAGCATCCGGTTGCTCCTCCTTCGAAATTAACAAGGAATTGAGCAACATCCTCCACAGTAACTTGTCCCTTCGGGCCCGCCGGGTCATTGCTGTTTAGCGGCCGTTCCCTGATTAAGGTTTGAAGATTCCCGCATACTTCTTTAAATTTCAATCCGGTAACGAAGCGGATTGCATCCACAGAATGCGCACTTAAGTCACCAAGAGGGCCTGATCCGGCCATTTTTTTATCAAACCGCCAGACCATCGCAAAATTCGGATCGATTATCCAGTCCTGTGCATATCTAACAAATACATGGTAAATTCTTCCAATTCTGCCTTCCATTATCAGTTGACGTACTAATGCAAGAGAAGGTGTAAAGCGGTAGGAAAATCCGCAACAATGACGGACACCATGTGATTTAACTGCTTCCAGCATTTCTTTGGATTCTGAGATATCGTTTGCCAATGGTTTTTCACACAATATATGTTTTCCATGTTTAGCAGCCTCAATGGCTATCTCTTTATGTAAATAGTTCGGAACGGCAATACTTATAAGATCAATATCATCACGCTTAACCACATTTCTCCAGTCCGTTTCACATTCTTCCCATCCGTATTTTACTGCAAATGATTTTAAATTGCCAATACTATCATTGGCACACAGGCATTTCATTACAATTTTAACGGGAACATCAGTCCACATGTTGACATTACGATATGCATTTGAGTGGGCAATACCCATAAACTGATGCCCTATCAGGGCAACACGGATTTCTTTCATAATATATAGTTTTTAAGGATTAATGAAACTTCCGGCACACTTTAATGAATTGTGCGGCGGCTGATTCGATCTCATCATCTGATGAGTTAATATTAATTCCCCAATCGCAGCCAAGGCCGCCGTCAACCACCCCAATACTTATATTCATTGCGCGGCTGAGGATATCATCGGTTTTTGGATAGGAACCTATGGTATGCGGCTTACCCATAGTTTTCAGGTAATTTAAAACATGTTCCATATTTGAATAAACATGCCAGCCGCTATGATTAACAGTTTTTGACCCCAGAGCTTTTGAGATTCTCTCTGCCTGTTCCCTGGTATTAAAAATAACAGTACACACTGTAGCACAGTCTCCATCCGGATCATTCAGGGTTCTGAATTTAAACCCTGCTGCATCTGAGATTAAGCTTTTAAATTTTGACCTCTTCAGACGAAGAGTGTCAATGATCCTGTCAATCTTACGTAATTGCGCCAGTCCAACTGCTGCAGTGAGTTCGGTCATCCTGAAATTTAACCCCAGCACATTGCGGTTTCCCACCTCCACTCCAAAACGAAAAGGTTTATGTCCCTGATCATGCATTCCAAAGGCTGTTTCATAGAGCCTGTTATCATTGGTGACAATAAAACCTCCGTCTCCACTGGTTATTGTTTTAAATACATTCAATGAGAATGCCCCTATGTTTCCGATAGCCCCGGCTTTTTCGCCCATAAACATTGCGCCGGCAGCCTGGCAGACATCTTCCAGAACCAGTAAATTATATTTTTTGGCTATAGCCATTATTTTATCCATCTTACAGGGATTACCCAGCATATGTACCGGCATGATGGCTCTTGTGCGGGGAGTAATTTTTTTCTCTATATCATCCGGATCAATGGTAAGGCTATCGTCAATCTCTGCCAGAACGGGTATCACACCGGCAAAAATGACCGATGTATAACTGGCAACAAATGTATATGCCGGAACAATAATTTCATCTCCGGGTTTTAACCCTAAAGCAATTATCGACGCAAGCAATGAAGTTGTTCCGGATGTAGTGGCTAATGCATATTTTGTTTTAAAATAACTGGTAATCTCTTTTTCTAGTGTTGCCACTTTATGAAGGAATCTGGGATCATTCTCGCTGCCATATCGAAACAGATACCCACTTCGCATAACTTCAACAACAGCTTCCATTTCTTCTTTGCCAAACCAATAGGCGCCGGGACCAGGCATAATATTTTTTTTTAGTTAATAGATCAGAATATTACATTATTGATTAATTACCCGTGTTTAGTAAACAACAGGAACAAACTCCTCAAAACGGACATCCCTGTCTCGTATTACCAGGGTATCCTTTATATAATGAGTATTTGTTCCCACTACGATCTGGTAATCCAAGTGAATAGCATTTCTTGGTTTGTTTCCCCACATGTCTCCGTCTTTGACAAATTTACCTGTACCGGTGACCGGAAAATCTGAAGCAGGATTCTGTACGAGAGAACAATTGTTGTTATCATCAAAGGTAAGATCCATTTGAAAACTACCGGGACTTACGGGAGTCTGCCGTACCGTTCCCCCAAGAGTTACCGTATTTCTGTTCACTGTTGTTAAAGCTCTTATTTCATCAAATTCCACATATGGTTGCCGGTAGGTGATTGTTTCCAGGGTTTCATTCATTTCATTTTTTATTATGGACTGCCCCCTGTATAAATACTTTCCATGGTAAGGATTAATATATTTAATACCAAATAAAGTGAAATCTTTGGGAGTGACCTCCCAGTCTCCTGCAATTCTGGGATCAGGATCAGCCTTGTCCGTTCTGCCGCTTAACACGCTATCCAGGGAACTTGATGTAATGCGGACAGGAACAACATAAGATATTTTATGGGCCATTGTATCGTTCAGAAACGCATCATTTAGCTGCACTTCAAATCCTGCATAAAATTTCCCTTTTGGTATAATAAACTGATTAACAGGGTTTAATGTGTAAAAATCTGGAGGAAGGATTCTGATTGAATCTCCCAGGCTGGTTACAACACTTTCGGCCAGGGTAGGGACAATCTCATAATTTACAGTATGATTTTTAGTGTTTTCGTATATACCACCTATATGAGCAGAGATAATAAACGTAAGATTATTATCATTCGTATTGTCGGCAGTTTCATAATCACCCAGAACAAGAGTTCTTATTGGATATTGATAGGGGAAATAGACAGTTGTATAATCAAAGTCAGGAAACTCCCAGTCTTCATTCCTGCAGGAATGGATTACTACTAATACTATTGAAATCAGTAATATTAATATTTTTTTCATATGTACAAAATTTAATTTTCAATGGTCATATGGAACCTCCATATTATTGTTCATGCGGTTTACTCACTTCGTTCGTGAGATCGCTACGCTAAGTTGCGTTTGCCGCAATCATGGAGGTTTCATAATATAATTTTTTTCATTAAATACAATTATCTACCAGCCTTCATTTTGAATTAAATTATTATTTTTCAGAAGATCCTGATAAGGTATGGGTCCGTATTTCATAAAAGACTCGTATGTTCTTGGTTCAACCTCAATTTCCGTATATACATTTCTTGTAATTGACATACCCATGGCTGTCTCATCAAGCGGAAGGCCCCAGCGGCGGAGGTCCCAGAATCTGAATCCTTCAAAGCATAACTCTATGCGTCTTTCGTCCCGGATCAGAGTTCTCATGTCTTCTGTAGTCGTTATTGTGGCAAGATAAGGATCGGCCGCTGATATTCCTGCTCTGTTGCGGATAGCACGAATTATAGTCCTGGGAGTGAACCCATAATTCATCGGATCCTCATCAGGTCCCCATGCTTCATTGGCTGCTTCGGCATAATTAAGAAATATTTCAGTATATCTCAATAGGGTATAGAAGTGCTCGTCAGTACTATTTATATTAGGTGCCAGGTTTACGGTTTCTCTAAGCAGCTTTTTCAGATAATATCCGGTACGGGTTGAAGTAGGTGTTCGGTTTAACCCGTTTGTGGCATCTTCAGTATTGGTATTGATAATGTTACTGCCAATCCTGTTGCCTCTGTATATAATATAATCGGCTAATCTTCGGTCCCTGTTACGATAGGGGTTATTGGCGTTATATCCGCTTGAAGCATGAGTTATTGGATATCCGTTGTTCATTGGGAATACATCAACCAGGTTCTGAGTGGGATTAGTTTCTCCGTTTCCGAACTTTGATGGAGGGAAATTCTGTCTTTCCCATGCATTGCTTTGATACACATCTCTTCTCCAGATAATATCAGGGTCAGAAGGGGAGAGGTAAAACTGATTTCCGGTTGAAGAAATCCCTGCAACTCCACCAATTTTTTGTAACAGAAGGGCTGCTGTATTTGCTGCGTATTCCCATTTTTCCTGTGTAGGATTAAAAGCCTGACTGGCGGCATGAAGAGCCACTCTTGATTTAAGTGCCAGTAATATTCTGCCGCTAATACGGTTTTTATTTTGCGGCCCGAGACACCTCGTGGAATCGACGTCAGATGTAGTAACAAAATCAAATGGCAGTATTTCAGAACCGCGATCAATATCATCATATATAAACTGGACGCATTCCTCAAAGCTATTGCGTGGCAGTCTCCAGTCAGAATCTTTTGCTGTTGGCTTATCCAGAATAATAAATCCCTGTAATTCACCATTAGCATTTTTTCCACCATGGTTTTGTAAAAGCTGAAAATAATACCATGCTCTGATGCCATATGCTTCACCAGTGAATTTCTGTCGGAATAACCTGTCCCTTAAGGGGCTCTCCCAGCTCCATTCTACTTTGTCGGCTACACTCAGAAAATAATTTGCATAATAGATGCTGTTGTATGCGGTAGCCCACACAGAGATTGGATTATACTGGCTGGACCACTCCCCGGTAGCTATTCTCCGGTAACTTTCCGTTGTTACATTAGTTACCGCATCATCAGTTGCTTTTTCAATAAAAGAATAAAAATTGGGAAGTGAAGCATAGCATCTGAGCAATATCCCTTCAGCCCATGCAGGTTCTTTGAAAAACCTTTCTTCAAAATAAAGATTCTCAGGTTCAGGTTCCAGCATTATCTCGCAGGATGAGATAGATGCCCCTGCGATTATCAATAAAATTGCCAATATCTTTTTAGTTTGCATTTATCTGGTTTTTGTAGTGTTAAAAAAATGCTTTTATTCCTACAGCATAGTAACTGTATCTTGGCTCAGTGCCAATGTTCAGGTTGATTATCTCTTTGTTTTTTGATAAGGTAAAGAGATTTCCGGCTCTCAGGTAAATGTTAAGGTCCCTTGTCAGCAGTTTTGAAGCCAGGGTTTCCGGCAGATTATAAGTTAACTGCAGGCGGTTAAGGGTAATAAATGAGTTATCGTACAGCCAGAATGTTGAATATCTGTAGTTATTACTACTTGATTGTGAAGTTAAGCGGGGATAAGTTGCCTCTGAAGAGGTGGACGGCGTCCATCTGTTCATCACAAATTCAGAATATTTACGGTCACCAAAGACCCAGTAATACGCATTGTTCAGATGTCCCTGTGCGCCGGTGGTTCCTGTTGCAAGGGTGAAGAGAGTAAAATTTTTATATCTTAATTTCAGATGTATTCCTCCATATAAATCCGGGCTGAACTGTCCTATCATAATGGCATCATTCGCATCAATAATTCCGTCATCATTTTGATCTTTATATTTGATATCACCTGGTCTTACTTCTCCAAAACTCTGAGGTACATGTCCGGCAATATCATCTTCATCCTCAAATAGTCCAACAGCTTCAAGTCCGAAAAAAGCACTTACCGGTTTACCGGTTCTGTATAAATAGTCGTATCCCCACAATTCATCCCTTTTCACCACTTCGGTGGTCACAAAAGCTATATTTGCACCAAGTTCAAAATTTAGATTATTGTTAATCAATTCCCGCCAGGTGGTTCCGATTTCCAATCCCGAATGCTTTTCCTCTCCATAATTTTCATAGGCAAACACTCCGCCTAAATAATCAGGATAAGTGTTTAACGGTTGAGTAATTAAATTTGTATTACGTTCCCTGAAAATATTAACATCCAGCCATAAAGAGTTGTTAAAGAGTACTGCTTCAAGACCTGCGTTGATTTCTTTTCTGATCTGGTAAAATAAATTATAATTTCTCTCGGTATTTACCATACTTGAGCTGAGGATTCTGGAGCCATCATTCCACGCGAAAGCACTACTGCTTATAAAAGTACCCTCGTACAAATAATAGCCCGGGATAGTCACATCAGTATTCAAACTGCCGGCTGAAATTTTAAGTTTCAGAAAATCGAAAACCGAGTTGTCATTCATAAAGCTTTCTTCACTCAGGATCCATCCCAGTCCCACAGAAGGTGAAAAGCCCAGACGGTTACTGGAGTGTAGCATTGCTGATGAAACCAGGGCAGAACTGAAATCAATGATGTATCTGTTTTTGTAGGCATAGTTAACCCTCATTCCCAGATGGCTTTTTTTTGAGGGCTGTATTACAGCGGCTTGTCTAAAGTATTCTCCGTATGCAAGCATAATCGCATTGACCTCATGGTCATCGCCGAATACCCTTGAATAATCAAGTGCCCCGTGAAATGCCAAATTTCTCACTGATACGGTGTTTCCCAGTGATTTTGTTCCGGGAACGACATCCTGTCCTATTTTATTGAGAGACAGGCTGTCTTCATTATTTGCATCCAGGCTCCAGACCGGCTCATAAACAGCATACGTATTACTCTGGGTTTCACGGTATTGATTGTAAAAATCAAAGCCAATGAAAGTTTTAAAACTTAATCCTTTTGTAATTGACTTTAAGTCAAAATTAATTCCGTTATTAAACTGAACTGAAGAATTTGTTTGCGTAAAGTATCCGCTCTGATGAAGGTTTGCGTATATATTATTGTGATACCCCGGTTTTCCGCCGGCAAGGTATTTTCCGTTTATAAAATTAGCTGTTGGAATATGTGTTTTATCATGAACCAGAATTGTATCAATAAGGGGAGGATATAGATTCGGCCACAATGTGCCGGCATCAGTCCAGAAATTGCCATTGGCACGTCTTGTAATATCCCAGATAGCCGCGACATTAATATATGAAGAAATAATATCTGTTATTTTGAAATTTACCTGTGAACGCAGGTTAAGCCTGTTATCTTTATCATTTGCTCCTTCTCCCATATTCAATAAGGTTCCTGTCTGATGCCATCCTGCTGAAAGATAATATTGTGCGTTCTCATTACCGCCTGAAAATTCAGAAACCACTCTGGTTGTGGGTCTACTGTTTTTAAGAAATTCAGAGGTGTAATAGTCTGCATCAGGATACAAGACCGGATTTATTCCATTTCTGGTATTATTGATCTGGTCTTCGGTATATAAAGCAGGTAAACTATCGTTCTCCAGAGCTTCATTATACAATTCCATATAATTCACAGCATTAAGATACTTAGGAAGGCTGACCGGCAAGCTGTACCCTTGTTCAACAGAGAAATTAACTTTATGCAGATTTGGTTTTCCCTGCTTGGTAGTTATCATGATCAGCCCATTATTACCCTGAACACCATAAAGAACAGAAGAGTTAACATCTTTCAGAACTGTGATTTGTTCCACCTCTTCAATATTAACTGAAGAAATGGGTCGTGGAACGCCGTCCACAATAACAACCGCATCACCCAATCCTCTGATATTTAATCCGCCAGGACTTCCGGGGATGAATCCCGTAATAGCCGAAGAAACATCATGAATACTGTTATAAAGTAACAGATCTTCCGGATTGATAACTGTAATAGCCCCTGTGGTATGTCTTTTGTTGGTTTTCCCGAAAGGAATACTGATCTCATCTGCTTCAGCGAATGGTTTAATATCAAGTGTGTCTTCCTGCAACACCGGTTCAGAAATATGAACATCAGATTGTTTGGGTGGATCTAAACTTTTTCCGGGATTTCCGTGATGTGATAAAATATTCGCATACAGCACATTAATCGAGAAACATCCCAGAAGAAGTAAGACTTTTATTGTTTTAATATGCATAACAGTTGTTTTTATATTAAAGATGAAGTTGATATCTGTTTACCATCCCGGATTTTGTTTCCAATCTTTGTAATATAATACCTGGGCATTAGGGAAAGGAAACCAGTAATGTCTCAGATCAAAAACGATGGATTTAATTAAGCGATTTTCAAAATAACTGTGATCTTCAGGAAAATCACATGCATACAAGTCTTTATATTTAGTTTCATGTGCAACATACCAGCGTCGGAGATCATCTCTTCGCTTGGCTTCCATGAAAAGTTCTACTGAACGTTCATTTCTTACACGTTCGCGGAACAGTTCTTTTGATCCGGTGAATTTTGGGTGTACCACCGGCATTTGTGCCCTGTTCCTGACAATATTAAGAGCGTCAATGGCAGTAAGATTTGCTTCTGGATGCTTTCCATCGGGATTATAGGCTTCATTAACAGCTTCAGCATAAAACAGGTATATTTCAGCAAGTCGTATTATGGGCAGGCAAATGAACATATTACCGCCCCATTGGTTATCAACACTGTTCCAGCCGGTAAAGGTGAACTTTTTAGTGGTAAATCCTGTTTTGGTTCCGGCGCTGGCAACTTTGTCCCTTCCTCCTATATAAAACTGGGCAAAAGCAACTGCGTCATTTCTGTTTAGAACTATCCTGTCTTTATCTTTCACAATGCTGAAATCAAACCTCGGATCACGACCAACCCATGGATTAGCAGGATTAAAACCCGATTCCGGATCTTCAATAGGTAAACCTGTAGCCTTCATCTCAAAACGTTCAACCTGATTTTGAGTAGGGGTATTCATAAATTGTTCACCTCCAAGATGAGGCAAAACCCACTGCAGACAAATGTATCTGGCATATCTGCCCTGGAAGGGGGCTTTAAAGATTACTTCTTTTACGGCCCCGGGTTCAGAGATATCAGGTCTTTTAATTAAATCGGAATATGTTTCCCACGGTTGCATGGTATAAACACCCTGGTCAGCCAGTTCAATAACTTTCCATGCAGCTTCAGCTGCTTTTTTGCAATATTCAGTATTATAGGTATAATTGCCTGTCATGACGCCATGAACCAGGGGACTTCCGCACCAGAGATTAACTTCTGCAATAAAAGACAAAGCCATACCTTTTGTTAACCGGCCTCTGTTTTTTGCTAACGTAGCCTGTCCGACAACTGTTAAATCCCAGTCAACAGGAAGCAGTTCAGCTGCTTTTTCAAGATCTGCTAGTACTTTTTCGGCGCATTCATAAAAACTCAACTGAGGGACCTTCAGTTCGTCAGTGGCGCTGAATACTTGATCAATATAAGGAATTCCCCCCCATTGTTTCATGATAGCCCAATGAAGATATCCCCTGAAGAAATAAGCCTGACCCTCCAGCAGTGCTCTTTCTTCGGCAGTCGGATTAACCAGCATATCTAATTTGGACAATGCAATATTGGCATCCCTTATTCCCATCCAGCCATTATTCCAGACCCCATTGGGCAATGCAAAAGTTCCGATTACCCGGTTTCCCCTTACTGTTTGATCGAAGTGGTATGTATATGGAGTTTGACTTGACCCTTCTGCAATATATCTGTAGTCACCTTCATGTATGCGACGGTTCATGGACATTACGACATCGTCACCCCAGTTAAAATCAGGGCAAGTGTTACCGGTAATGGTAAAATCTATAATATCGTAATACATTTTTTCAACAAATCCCTGGAAAGTGGGAAATGTGGAAAAAATCTGATCTTCAGTCATGTCAGCTTCTATTGATTTATCGAGATAATCTTCGCATGAAAAGAAGAAAAATCCTGCAAGGAATACTATTAATGAATAATATAAATTACGATTTGTTTTCATATTATAAAAATTTTGGCAGACATTAAAAATCTACATTAACACCTAAATTAAACACTCTGTAGGTCGGGTAAGAATTATTAAGGCTAAATCCTCCTCTTTCAATGTCCAGAGGCAGATCAGACCAGAAAAATAAATTATTACCGTTGAGGAAAAACCTGACATTTGACAGTCCTAATTGTTTTGTAAGTTCAGAGGATAAAGTATATGCGATTTCAGCTGTTTTTAATCTCAGGAATGATCCGTCAAATTGTGTAAAATCACCCGAGAGTGAACTTGTACCTACCCTCGGGGCTTTATATTCGGAATTTGGATTATATTTAGTCCAGTAATCCGCAAGATATTCGTGTAAACGGGTTGACCTGCTCAAACCGGGAGAAAAGAAGGTTACGTTTTGTGTAATGTTTGTAACCCCATAAAATTGTATCATAGAGCTGAAACCCTTATATCCGAAACCAAGGTATGTGCTGTATGTATTTCCGGGACGTGAATTTGGGTAGCCATAAGGTATCTGATCAAATGAATTTATTACCCCGTCTCCGTTATAATCAATAATACCCCAGTCTCCGGGCAGATTATATATATTCACATCCTGGGGAGTTTGTGCATAAACATCATCCCAGCTATTTGCAACAGAGCCATCCCTGACCTGAGTTTTTGTCTGTCCGATCTGGAATCCTTCTCTTTTCAGGTAAGCCAACTGTAATTCGGGATCTTCAGCTCTGATAATAACATCTTTGGCCCTTGTCATGGATTGCCTGAACCAGTAGCTTATACCTGTTTCAGTTCTTTTACGGAACATAAAATCCAGTTCAAAGCCTTTAACCTGAGTTATCCCGTAATTAATGGGTACGGGGTTAGCTCCAAAAAAAACGGGTATATTACGCTGAGATGAACTTAGTAAAATATCTTTCCGGTCATCTTTAAAAATATCCGCCTCAAAAGATATCATGTTCTCCAGCAATGAAAGTTCAATACCTATATTCTTCTTGATGGCTGTCTCCCAGTGTAAATTGGAATTCGCAATGGTGCCTTCCCAGTTAAATGTATACGGGCTGAACATGGACGTATGAAACCACTGGGGAAGGATTGACCCTGAATTATTTCCGAATAAAGCCTGTCCACCGGTTGTCCAGCTGCTGATATAAGCCCAGCGGGGAATTCCTGCATCGCTTCCCACTTTGCCGACTGATCCTCTGATCTTTAATTTATAAAGCCAGTCGTACTGTTGTAAAAAGCTTTCGTTGGATATCATCCATCCTGCAGCAAACGACGGAAAAAACCCAAACCTGTAGTCCGGACCGAATTTCTCCGAACCGTTATATGCTGCATTTATCTCGGTAAAATAAGTGTTTCTGAAGGAATATGTTGTTCTGCCTACCCAGTCTTCCCTGTAGCTGGGAAAATTCGAGCCGGTTGCAGTCTGCCTGCGGTTAAACAATAACAGAGTGGATACATCATGTTTATTAAATGACCTGTTATATTGCAATGAGAGCTGGTAGAAAAGAGTACGTTGCAAAGCACTGTTACTCAAAGAGCCGGTCTGAACAGTCCATGGTTTTAATACCCAGTCGTATTCATATACTGCAGGAACAACATCGGTAGGTATCCAGACGGTTGCATTCAGGGTATCCTGACGTGATGTGGCATTTAATATCTCAGGGTACACATATTTATATAGTGTTTGCCCCTGATTACTGGCGTCAAGAATATTCGGTCCCGAATATCCGAAATAATTGTCAAATGATAATCTTCCATTAACCGACAGTCCGGGTGTAATGAAATCGAGTTTTTGCTCCAGTTTGAAATCCGAGCCTATAAATAACCGGTTATCGGTCACTACGCCGGCTTCATTCAGAATAGCCAGGGGATTCTGATAACTTTTATCTAAGTCCTTTCCGTAAACTCCATCATCAGAATAACGTGCCGGAAAAACATCAGGTGGCATGGTATAAAGTGACTGGAATATCCAGTCATTGGTAAATGCCATTGTATGCTGTTTCTTTCCATAATACCCACTGATATTGGTTGATAATGTTGTAGTTTTGGTTAATTCAAAGTCCAGATTCCCCCTGAAATTCATGCGGTCGTATTTAAATCCCGGATCGTATCCCTTATCATTTGGGGTGGACTGAAGTATATCCCCTTCATTGGTATAAGCAATGGAAGCAAAATATTTTGCCAGTTTTGTTCCCCCGGAAACATTCATATTGAATTGCTTGTTGGTTGCAAAAGGTTTCAGCATTTCTTTAGGCCAGTCAACATTGGGATACAGATCAGGATACTGCTGTGGCCTTTTGTATTTCATTACTTCTTCATAAGGCCTGTAATGCGACCATGAAGCATCGTATGCAGATACCTCATGCTCGATACCTGCATTTTTCCAAAGCTGGGATGTCGTTGCTTCGGTAAGTGTAAAAATTTTGGAAATATTTTTTATCCCTACATTTGCTGACATCGACAATTTTGCTTTTCCTAACTGCCCGCGCCTGGTTGTTATAAGAATAACACCATTGGCTCCCTTAACACCAAATACTGCAGTGGCTGAAGCGTCTTTCAGGACAGAGATACTGGCCACTTCATAAACATTAATGTCATTCATCCTGCGTTCAATGCCATCAACAAGGATTAGAGGAGTAGCCTCGTTCCAAGTAGATTGTCCGCGAATGAGAATATAGGGGTCTTCACGGCCCGGCTCTCCTGTCCTCTCCATTACCATTACTCCTGGTATTTGTCCTGACAGAACAGAACCCAGATTTACCACACCGCTTCTTCTTTCAAGGGTTTCACTCGTGGTATTGGTAATTGCTCCTACAATACTCTCCCTCTTTTGGCTGCCATAACCTATTATTACAACTTCTTCCAAACCTACAAGATCCTCTGTAAGGATAATTTCAAAACTGGTCTTGCCTTCTACCGTAATTTCCTGTGTTACCATCCCGACAAAAGAAACAACCAGTATTTCAGCATCAGCCGGAATAAATAAAGTAAATCTTCCTTCCGTGTTTGTAATAACACCGGTGGTAGTTCCCTTAACCATTACCGTGGCACCAATAAGAGGCTGCCCTTTATCATCCTTAACAATACCATTAATCTCCCTTGTGGGTTGCCGTGAAGATAAAACCTCAGAAGAAATGTTCTCCGGGAGAATTAAATTATCTAAATACTTATCGGGATTGGAATTTAGCTGAGCGGTTACCGTTTCTGTAAATATTATAAGAATCAGGCAGCATAATCTTATGACCAGGATAAACGGTTTACGCTTTAGCATAGCTAAAAATACCATTTCGTTTTTTTTCATTCCTTTTTGAAGTTTTTAATTGTGGTTTAACGAGTAGTTCAATTAAATGACCGGAATATCCAAGAAAAAATAATCATTTAATTAATATATCAGCAGGTCACCAAACAAGACTTCTTGTTTTCATTGCAATATTAAGCAGGTAAGCACTAAATGTAAATGTCAAAAAAAGCAAAATGCATATCTAATTAGGTAATTAGATAATTAAAAAATTCTCAAATCCAGTCCACACAAGTGGTTTGATATTTTCACATAAATTTTTCAGTCCCGGGGAAAAGGAGTTATTGATTTATAATTATTCATTTACCTAAATAGATATGTATTTTGCTTTTTTTGACATTTACTAACATGATTATCCTCCCTAATATTGTAATGTGATTCTATGTTCTTTTACGATTAAAGTTTTTATTAACTCATGCAATCTCTGTTAAGTATGATTGCATTAAGCAACAGCAGTGATTTTTTGGCTGATTGTTGCTGTACTTTTAATCCGGGGTTTGGTGTCTTACGTGCACATTATATATAATACTAAATTACCCTTAATATTATTATTAACAATCTAAATCTTTTAATTATGAGAAAATTGTTGTACGCATTACTTTTTATTTGCATGAATGTGTCGGCTGCCAATTATTACGTCAAAACAGGCGGTAATGATGAAGCCGATGGCCTTTCTGATGAAACGGCATGGGCAACACTGGAAAAAGTCACTGCTTTTCAGGCTTCCCTGCAGCCGGGTGACTCTATCCTGTTCAAACGTGGTGATACTTTCCACGGGAGTATAATTCAAAACCTGGCAGGAACTGTTGATGCCCGTATTGTTTATGGTGCCTATGGTACCGGTGAGAAACCTGTTTTCACAAGTTTCGTGACTCTGACAGAGTGGACAGATGAAGGCGGCGGGGTTTACTCCAAAGCGGTTGAATGCGCATTAAGTCCCAATTTCATTGTTATTAACGATCAATGGTATGCTATGGGGCGTTATCCCAATGAAGGCTTACTTACCTATGAATCTTTTTCCACTAACGTTTCCATAACTGATAATGAACTTACCGGCGATCCCAACTGGGCGGGAGCTGAAGCAGTGGTAAGAAAAAACAGCTGGACATGGGACAGGTGTGCTATCACTGATCATACTGATCAGACACTCACCTATACAAGCTTAGGTTCATCAGAAAATGCTACTGCCGGTTACGGATATTTTATTCAGAACGATGTCAGAACCCTGGATGTTTTGGGTGAGTGGTACTACGATATGGAAAACAAGGTTATGTACGTTTATTTTGGAACAGAAAATCCGGATAATCATACGATTAAAGTTCCAACCATTAAAGAGCTGATCTATAATTGGCGTAAAAGTTATATCACAATTGAGAACATTCATTTTACCGGAGCATTAAGGTCGCTGATAAATATAGAAAGTTTCGCCGATCATATCCATATCAGAAACTGCGATTTTGAATTTGCCGGTGAACATGGTATGAGGTTGCTTGTAACAAGGAATATTATTGTTGATAACAATACGGTCTCCCATACAGTGAAATGCGGCATTTTTCAGGATAGCACCAGGGAACCTGCTTTTACCAATAATGTCATTACAAATACAGGTACTCTGCTGGGGGCATGGTTAGGCTCTTCAGTAGAAATTACCGGGTTGGCTGTCCTTGATGTCAACAGGTACTGGGTAGGTATTTTTGCTGATATATTAAACAATGTTATTGATGGGTGCGGGTACAATGGTATCAGGATCACGGGAAAAGACATGACTGTGAAAAACAATGTGATAAAAAATTCCGTTTTAACATTGAATGATGGTGCCGCCATACACTCCACCCTCTCATCAGACACACGTGTTAACAGGTTGATTGAAGAAAATGTTATCCTCAATGCTGTTGGCAACACTTCGGGAACAACAGCAAGTCCTGCTGCTGACGGGATTTTCCTGAACAATGTTATTGACGGGAGTATACTTTATAATACTGTTGCACATTGCAGAGGTAATGCTTTTCGTTTAGGCAATGCACAGAATTATACCCTGGAAGGGAATGTCGCTTATGATAATACGAATGCAGTGATCTATCTTACTTCTACGACTACCGGTAATAACATGAATATGAATGTTTTTGTTGCCAAATCTGCTGAACAGACCACATTAAAGGTAGGGATTCCTATCCTGGACACTGAAATATTTGTAAATGCTTATGGCAACTATTATGCAAGACCAGTGGATGACAACGCTCATATGATGTTTTACGAAGAAGATGCATGGGTGGCTAAAACGCTCGCAGACTGGCAGACACAATCAGGACAGGATGCTGATGCATTGGGTTCACCGATTGACATTACTGAAGAATCAATGTTAAGGTTCTACTATAATGCAACTGGTGAAGAAGCTGTCGTTACACCGGATAAACGCATGATTGACATGGACGGTGTTGAAGTGGCTGAAGAGATCACCCTGTTTCCCTGGAGTTCAGTTGTTTTACTGCGTGACCCGACTTATGTCGGCATCAGAAAAGACATGAATTCAGAAAAGGGTTTCACCGCTTATCCTAATCCTGCCTCTTCACAATTGTGGATAAAAGTGGCTGAAATGAACCAGGACAGGGTTAATTTCACAATTATGGATTTACAGGGTAAAGTGGTTGTCAAGGGACAGTTAGGCGGTATAAGTAATGGTGCATACCCGGTTGATATCAGTAATTTATCATCAGGCATGTACCTGATCCGTGTTGAAGGGATGGATGGCACAGGTTATAATGAGAAAGTTATAATACGCCGGTAATACATATTGTGCTTAAAACTTTAGAGGCATAATATAAGTAATTCTATTAATTGAGTCCATTCTGATTATATATTACTATCGGAATGGACTCATTTAATTAAGTGCAGATCATGAGGAAGTCAATAGTTCTATAAAATAAAAGAAACGCAAAGGCGCGAAGGCGCAAAGTGTTGATTATTAACAGAACACACAATATCAGAATGAATTATCAAATCGCTAAATATCTACATTTTATAAAAGCATAACGGGTTATTGAATAATAGTGATAAGCTTTAGTAATAAATATAAGACCCTTTCAAAACAAAGCAGCATTCTGTGCTTTTTAATCTTCTTATGCCTGAATGTATCGGCAACCAATTACTATGTTAAAAATGGTGGTAACGATGAAGCAGACGGACTGTCAGATGCAACTGCCTGGGGTACAACGGAGAAAATTAATGGTATTCAGCATTTACTAAATCCGGGCGATTCCATTTTATTCAAACGCGGAGACACCATTTACGGGAAAATTACTGCGGGGAAATCAGGAATTCCAGGGAAACCTGTTGTTTACGGAGCTTATGGACAGGGAACAGATCCGGTTATATCAGGTTTTACTGCAATTACTTCGTGGTCAGATGAAGGAGAGGGAATATTTTCAAAAGTTGTATCCTGCGAATCTCCAACCAATATGGTAACTATTAACGGAGTGAACACCCCGATGGCACGATGGCCGAAATCAGAGTACTTAAGCATTGATAGTTATGTCAAAAATACTTCAATAACTGACGCGGAATTACCGTCGTTGCCTGACTGGACAGGGGCGGAAGTGGTAATACGAAAAAATTCGTGGGTGATAGACAGAAATCTTATTACAGATCATACGAACCATACTCTGACTTATAAAAGCGGATCCTCCTACAACGCCGGTGCAGGGTATGGATATTTTATTCAGAATGATCTGCGTTTATTAACTGATCCTGGAGAATGGTATTATGACAAAGTAACTTCTACATTTTATATGTTCTTTGGCGGGATGGACCCTGCTGATTATGAAGTAAAAATAAGTTCATTGGATTATAATTTCAATAGTCAGTCTCATGATAATATCGTATTGGAGAATTTATATTTTACCGGATCAAATATTCAGGGTATCTATTTACCACGAAGCTCTTCACCGGTATTAAATCCCACAACCAATGTCACAATACGGAATTGTTCAGTTATGTATGGAGGTGGCATAGGAATTGATGGGCCTAATGCAGAATATATACTTATAGACAATTGTTACATTCAGTATATGAACAGTAATGGGATCACTTTAACTCCCGGAGGTATTTCCAATACGGTAAAGGATTGCACTATTTCGGATATCGCAACTATTATTGGTATGGGTAACAGCGGAGACGGCACTTATGTTGGCTTACGCAATGTAGGCCATAATGCCCTGATTCAAAATAATATAGTGAAGAAAATCGGATATCTGGGTATTGAGTACAGAGGAAGTAATTCCATCGTGGAAAATAATCTGGTGGATTCTTTCCTCCTGGTAAAAAGAGATGGAGCAGGAATATATACATACTATAATAATACCCGCCCCGCAAAAGATCCGAATACTGGCAGGATAGTCCGGAATAATATTGTTCTGAACGGATTCGGAATGGGTGCAGGAACACCCACAGGAGAAAATAGCGCTAATGGGTACTATGTTGATGGTTTCTCAAGCGGCGTTACCGTAACCGGTAATACCGCCGGATATCTCACAGGAGCCGCATTCCACGGTAACTTTGAAGCTGATAATATTTTTTCATATAACACGATCTTCGAAGTAAGAACATTTTTTTCCATTCAAACCTGGGTAAATATAAATCCTGAAGTGATTAATAATGTGTTTATCCATAATATTTTTGTTTCTCCAAAGAATGGCCAAAAAATCGGGATCCGTATCAGAATTAACCAGTCAACATATGATTTGCAGGAATTTGCTCAGAAAATTAAAGATATTGGAAGAATAGACAGTAATTATTATTATTCCAATCTGGAATGTTTTGTCTGGCTTGATCAGACCACTACAGGAAGCAGATTGGTTAACAATCCCTATAATCTGGAAAGATGGACAGATTTTTCAGGTCATGATATACATTCTGTTTATATTCCAACAATTAAGGATTATAAGATTGTTTCCACAGGCGAAAATATGATTACAAATTCTGCCTTTGATACAAATATAACCGGATGGTATGCAAGTAACGCAGAAAATGCCAGTGTCAGCCGGGATGAAGATGAAATGGGAAACGGTAGCCTGAAAATAGAAAACAAGGTCCCTTCATTCACACTTACAGGGAGTTCACGCATTTATACTGTTATTCCGGGAACAGTAAATAATGACAAATCCTATCTGGTCAGGCTTACATCCAAAAGTGCACAGAATAACAAAACCATAGGAGTATTGCTGGAACCTTCCGGAACATATGATTATTCAAATACAAACCTCTTCTCTGTTAATAATAATATGACAGATCATGAAATCCTTATACGAAATCCAAAGCAAAATGCGAAATACCTGAATATCTATCCCGGGGATGATCCTGTGAATATATGGTTCGACGATATAGGTGTTTATGAGTCTGTGGTGGAGGATGTTGATGTATATGATCATTTCCTGTTTGCATACAATCCGACTGATTCAGACAGTGTAATCAGCCTGGCAGCTCCTATGACAGATCTTAAGGGAAATAAATATATAAGCACAATAACCATACCACCCTGGGGGTCAGTAATTTTAATTTCTGAGCCTTCAGTTATTTCCGGAAATGAAGATTTTTCCCGCCCCGGTAAAGGAATAAAAGATGAAGCAACAGCAGGTGATATGATAATTATTCCAAATCCTGCTTCCGGACAATTATGGATAAAAGTTGAAGATACTGATGAGGAAAGGTTCAATTATTGTATTACAGATATGCAGGGAAAGATCCGGATTAAAGGTCAGCTTGAAAATACCGGCAACGGGAATTACCCGGTAAATATAAGCGATTTGGCGTCCGGCATTTATCTCGTGCGGGTTGCAGGAATGAATGGCAGAGGTTATTATAAAAAAATTGTAATTTGCAGTGTGTGAGATACAATTTATCATAGCACGCAAACATTATATCAGCAAAATAAATACTAAAAGTATGAAAAAGTTATTGTACACATTACTCTTTTTTGTGAGTTTAAATGCATCAGCGACAAATTACTATGTGAAAAATGGCGGTAACGATGAGGCCGACGGTCTTTCAGATGCAACGGCATGGGCAACAATAGTAAAAGTTAATAATTTTCAGGCCTCATTAAGTCCCGGTGATTCAGTTTTATTCAGGCGGGGGGATACATTCTTCGGATCCATGACAATTAACAAATCAGGGACATCCGGCAACCGTATTGTGTATGGTGCTTATGGAAGTGGTGAGAAACCTGTAATAACCGGATTTGAAACGCTAACCTCCTGGACAGACGAAGGTGGGGGGATTTATTCCAAAGCCGTTACCTGTCAGTCAAAACCTAATTTCATAACCATTAACAACCGGTGGTTCGCCATGGGCCGGTACCCTAATGATGAATATCTTATTTATGAATCATTTTCCACAAATAAAACCATAACCGATAATGAACTGACAAGTGAACCAAACTGGACAGGTGCAGAAGCAGTGATCAGGAAAACCAACTGGATAACGGACAGATGCCTGATTACTAATCATACAAATCAAACATTGACTTACTCCAGCCAGGGTTCATCCTCAAACGGCACGGCAAATTATGGATACTTCTTCCAAAATCACATAAGGACACTGGATGTTTTTGGTGAATGGTATTATAACGGTTCAGTACTGTATGTTTATTTTGGAGCTGAAAATCCTGATAATTATACTGTTAATGTGCCAAAAGTTAATTACCTGGTCTATAATTATCGGGACAACTATATCACTCTGGAAAATACACAGTTTACCGGATCACTGAGATCGAACATATTTATGGAGAGTTATGCTGATTACTGTGTAATAAGAAATTGCGATGTTAACTTCTCAGGGGAAAACGGGATCAACTTACTCGCTCAGGTGAGATGGTCAGAAGTAGACAACAATACTATAAAGCATTCAGCAAGGGCAGGGATCTATGCCGATTCAAACCCTGGAATGAAGATTACTAACAATTATATCCTCAATTCAGGAATGCTGCTTGGTGCTTATGTCTCTGGAACCCAAAATAATGGCATTTATTCAGGACGTTGTGATGATGCGCTTATTCAATATAATGTTATCGATTCAAGTGCTTATAACGGCATATATTTTACCGGTAACAGAGTACAACTTAAGAATAACTATATAAAGAATTCAGTTCTTTTACTTAACGATGGCGGGGGTATATATACACAAAGCCTTACTTTTTCAGGCAGGGTGATTGAAGAAAATATTATTTTGAATTCTTTTGGAAATACTTCCGGATCGGGAAATGTTCCCTATGGAGAAGGAATTTACCTGGATTCCGGCTGGTCGGGAGTTTCTGATGTGAGTGTACTTAATAATACAGTGGCAGGTTGCAGAAGTAATGGATTTAATTTTGCTGATGCTATAAATATCACTATAGCTGGCAATCTGGCTTATAATAACAAGCATGCTGTAAAATTTCAAAACTTTGCCAATGATTGCAGTGGTAACACAATGTATGACAATACTTTCATTGCAAAAACTACAGATCAGAGCACACTAAGGGTGGGCTTGCAATTTTCCACAACAGATAAGTTTGTAAATGCTTACAACAATTACTATGCAAGACCGGTAAGCGATGGTGCACACATGCTGTTTTGGATAACAGGTACGGGCTGGGATTACAGGACTATGGAAGACTGGCAGACACAGTCAGGTGAAGATGCTGATGCCAAAGGTTCTCCTTTTGCCGTTGCAGATACTTCCATGTTCAGGTTTTATCATAACCCTACCGGAGAGGATGTCGTTGTTGAATTGGAGAAATCTATGTTTGACATGGACGGGATTGAAACAGGAAGCGAAATAACTGTTCCTGCATGGAGTTCGGTTGTATTGCTGGTTGAACCGGTTGATGTAGGAATTAGTAGAAATAAAATATCGGGAAACAGGTTGATGGTTTATCCGAATCCCGCATCGGCACAATTATGGATAAGTGTGGAAGGGAGTAACGGCAACAGATTAAACTATTCTATCATCGATATTCAGGGCAGAGTAATAATGAGAGGAGTGATGGAAAACACCGGTAACGGGACTTATACTCTTAATACCGAAAACATATCACCCGGGATTTACATGATGCATGTTGAAGTGGAAAATGGGGCAGTTTATAATGAAAGAATTGTAATACAAAATTTTGCACCATGAGAAAATTTTTAGTTTTCTTTTCCTGCATTTGCGCACTGAGTTGCACTACCAGAAAGAGCGGTATTATCATAGAATCTGATAAAGTGTCAATTTTTGAGCAAGGGATCAGTATTGACAATGTCTTTCCTGTGATTAATCAAACCATGCTCAGAATGACTGGTTACTCCGTAGAAGGAAAGAATACAATCATTCACTTCCTTGAACCTGAAAGTGATAGAAAAATTGATCTGGTATTCAGGAGAAATTCAAACGACTCTCTTATTTATTATCAGATTTCTGCACGATTGCCTGAAAAAACAGAATGGCAATCAACAGATACACTAAAAGTTCTGTTTAAATCCACTGATCCCATTCAAAAAGGCATTTACAGTGTATTAAATCCCCCTGAATTTTGCTGGGCAAAACCCGTGCAATTCACAAATATTAATCTGATTGGAGAAGTCAAAGGTATTCAATGTGCATATTGGGAATACACTAACAACATCTATGCAGTTGCTCTTCCAATGGGCGGGAATAATTTTGCTTTCAGCCTTGGAAATGAAGAAAGAGGTTTTGGAAGTATCGGAACTGCAGGAATCAAAACATTTATTGAAGGTGAAATACCTGTGCTTTCACTATCTCTTGGCTCAAACTTTTACAAACTGATGCCGGCATCTTACGAACATTCTTTTGATGCAATGGGTATCGCGGAAAATATGAGAATGTGGAAAACAAAACCTGATATGTATAATTATCTCGGCTGGGCATCATGGAACGCTTTTAAGCATGATTTAAGTGAGGGAAAAATAGTAAATGCAGCTGAGAGTTTTAAAGCTGAACAAATCCCTGTAAAATGGTTCCTGATCGATGATGGATGGTTGGATGAAACCGATAACAAATTAAACAGATATACCCTTGTTAAAAAGAAATTCCCAAACGGATTAAAAAATCTCACATCCAAACTGAGGGATGAATTCGGAATAACAGATGTCGGTCTGTGGCATACACTCAACGGCTATTGGGAAGGTCTTAGTTATTCCGGTAGTCTGGTGAGCGGGTTTAATGATATAATAACTTACCATGACATGATCCCGTGGCTCAGTGATACCATTAAACCCCTTCGGTTTATTAATCCTTTTTCTGATGAAGGATATCGCTTTTATGATGAGTGGTATAAATATATGTCTTCGCAGGGTATTACATTTATTAAAGTAGACAACCAGATGGTTGTAAGAAAGCTGGCTGAAGGTAACTCTCCCTTATGGCAGACAGGAGAAAAAGTGTTCAGCAACATGCATTCTGCAGCAGCAAAATATTTCAATGGTAATGTAATTAATTGCATGAGTATGGGGAATAGTGCTGTATATCATTATTCAAATACTTCTGTTGCCAGAACGGTTGGGGACTATAATCCTGATAATGATGAGAATCTTTATTCATTCGGATTTTACGGCAATGCAGCGGCACATATTCTTGCCAGTGTTCACAATTCTGTGTGGTTGTCAAATATAGTCTGGCCCGACTGGGATATGTTTCAGTCAAATAACAGGGACGCATGGTATTATGCTATTGGCAAAGTGATCAGCAACGGCCCGGTATATATTACTGATGAACCGGGAAAGCACAATGCAGCTCTGTTAAATTCTATCACTTATGATGGCGGGAGAGTGATAATATCAGATAAACCAGCCCTGCCCACAGAAGATTGTTTATTCCAGCTGTTTGAATCTGAAACACCATTAAAGGTTTCCTCCTTATTTAAAAATAATGGCTTATTGGCTGCATGGAACGTATCAGACAGGGATAGTGTAACCGGATCATTCACGCCCGCCCGGATTAATGGTTTGAGTAATAACAGGTTTGTCGTTTTCGAGTTTTTCAGTAAATCTGTCTCAGAATCGGGCTTTGATGAAGAAACACCTGTCAGACTTAGCCGCCTTGATTGTAGTTTTTATTCGTTAATTCCCTTAACAGGTGATAAAGCTGTAATAGGAGATATAAGTAAGGTTATCCCTATGGTTACGGTTTCAGATATTGAAATTCTTGAAAAATCAATGCATTTGCAGGTAAATGAACAAGGCACAATCTGGATCTATTCAAAATCGAAACCTGCCTCATTAAAGATTAATTCCATTAACATGGATGAGATCAATTACGACAAATACATTCTTTCGATAGAAGTCACCAAAGACAAGTCTTTACTGGAAATAGAATTCTAAAATGAATCTGGTTATGTGGTTATTAAAATATTTCGTGGATTATTCAATGCACTTATTATTATGAAGTTAAAAAGAAAATCAGAATTCTTACATACCAGACTAAAACGGCATGTTAATTCTAAGTTTATTTTCGCTCTCAGCCTAAGTATTTTATTCATTTTTTTCCAGACCCGGCTAACAGGGAATGCTACTCCGCAATTCTCAGCAGATACATGCGCAATGTTTGAAAAGAATACAATATTTGTTGGTTCGGCAAAAATAAACATTACTCCGTCCGTTCCGGTTGTAATGGCGGGATATGGGTCAAGAACGGATCCTTTTACAGGGGTTATGGATTCATTGTTTGCTACTGCAATTGTATTTGATGATGGTGTTAATAAAGCGGTAATAATCACTGCTGAGATTCTTGGGTTTTCGCACGAAGCCTGGGAGGAATTAACATCCAGGATAGAAAGAGAAACGGGAATTCTCAGGAAGTTTATTATGCTTGCACCGGTTCATAATCACGGAGGCCCTTCAACAAGAACAAACACAGATGATATTGATGAAAATCTGATTGCATATAACATTGAGCTGAAGGATAAACTCATTGCAGTGGTTAGTGAAGCGGCTGACAACTTACAGCCGGCATTAATAGGCTCTGGAAAAGGGATCTGCAAAATGAGTATAAACCGACGTGCTAATAATGCGAAAGGAGAAATACGTTTTGGGATGAATCCTTATGGTGCCTGTGACCAGGAGGTGGGTGTAGTAAGGATAGACGATATGAGTGGTATCCCTTTCTCCATTTTTGTAAATTGGCCAACTCATGCAACTGTAATGGGAGGGCAGAATTATATGATTACCGGCGACTGGCCGGGAGCAGCCAGAAGGTATATAGAAAGTGAAACATCTGAACCGGTAGTTGTATCAATCACAGCAGGTGCATCGGCAAATATTGATCCGATTTACCGTGTTAAGCCAACTTTTACTCCTAATGATACCGAAGCGATTGGCGCAATATTAGGTCAGGAAGTTCTTAGGGTAAATGATGAAATCAATACTTTTAAATCCGGCTCAATCAAGGCTATACAGAAAGTTATTACACTACCGGGGAAAAAACCAGGAAGTATGAAGACTCCGGATGGCACTTTTGAATCCGGCCCTTATGTTGAGGTACGCTTATCCCTGCTTATGGTCGGGAATATACTTTTTGCAGGCATTTCAGGAGAATTATTTACAGAAATAGGAATTAAAATAAAAGAACTTTCTCCCTACCGGTATACTTATGTTATAACACATTGCAATGGATCAAGCGGGTATTTGATCACAGATTCTGCTTACGATGAAGGAGGATATGAAGTATATGTCACCAGAGTTATGCCAGGCGCGGAACAGGTGATTATTGAAAATTTTACCAAAATGATGTTTGAGATAGATTTATAGTAATTTTTTTATAATAAAAATGGATCTGAGAAAATTCCTGTACATTTCACTTTTCTTTATTTGCATAAATGCCTTCGCTAAAAACTATTATGTAAAGAATGGAGGAAACGATGAGGCAGACGGGCTTTCAGATGCAACGGCATGGGAAACAATAGAAAAAGTTAATAATCATCAGCATTTATTAAATCCTGGAGATTCAATTTTATTCAAACGTGGGGACATATTTCATGGAACCCTCATTACAGCAAAATCAGGGATACAGGACAATCAGATCATTTACAGTGCTTATGATAATGGTGAAATGCCTGTTATAACAGGATTCAAAACAGTAAAGGCATGGAAAGATGAAGGAGGCGGGATATATTCCACGGTTATTGCCTGCCAGTCAGAGCCTGACTATATTACTATAAATGATCAGTGGTTTGCTATGGGGCGATACCCTAATAATGAGTACCTTACTTATGAAACATTCTCTGCAAACAGATCAATAACAGATCAACAGTTAACCAGTGAAACAAACTGGACCGGTGCGGAAGCGGTGATCAGGAAAACGAACTGGATACTGGACAGATGTAAAATCACAGATCATACCGATCAGACTTTAACATATACAAGTCTTGGTTCATCGTCAAATGGCACGGAAAATTTTGGGTACTTTTTCCAGAACGATATCAGAACGCTGGATATATTTGGTGAATGGTATTATGAAGATTCAGTAATGTTTATATATTTTGGTGAGAAAGATCCCTCTGACTATATAATAAAAATTCCTGTTATAGATAATCTGTTTTATAATTCGGGGTTTGAATATTTAATAACAGAAAGGTTGCAGTTTATTGGTTCAGCACGCTCATCCGTATTTTTAACAAAAGGTGCCCGGTATAATCAGATACAAAATTGTTTTTTTAATTTCTCAGGCGAAAGTTCTGTTAAACTGATTAATGATGTGAGTCATTGTGTGATATACAACAATGTTATCAGAAACTCAGTGAGGGCTGGTATTTACGGCCAGTCTGACAGGTTTAGTGTGATTAAAAACAACCATATCCTCAATTCAGGAATGCTGCCGGGGGCTTATTTTTCAGGAACACAAAATAACGGTATCTATTCAGGGTCTTCCGATGATGCCCTCATTCAGTATAATGTAATTGATTCGAGCGGGTATAATGGTATATATTTTACAGGCAACAGGGCACAACTAAGGAATAATTTTATTAATAACTCGGTTCTGTTACTAAACGATGGAGGGGGGATATATACCCAAAGCCTTAAATTTTCGGGCAGGGTAATCGAAGGGAATATAGTTCTGAATTCTTTCGGTAATACCTCCGGATCGGCCACCATATCCTATGGTGAGGGTATTTATTTAGATTCAGGCTGGTCGGGAGTATCTGATATAAGTGTGATTAATAACACTGTTGCAGGCTGCAGAAGTAACGGGTTTGTATTTCACGATGCAATAAATAATACTATTACAGGAAATCTTGCATTTGATAATAAAACTGCGGTCAAATACCAGAACTTTGCATCCGAATGCAAGGGCAATAAGATGTATGACAATGTTTTTATCGCAAATACAGCTGATCAGATAACATTAAAAGTCGGTTTGAGGTTTTCAACTTCAAATCAGTTTGTACACGCTTACGGCAATTATTATGCAAGACCGGTAGACGATGACGAACACCTGCAGTTTTGGGTAACAGGTTCAGGCTGGACGAATAAAACACTGGCGGAATGGCAGACGCAGTCGGGTGAAGATGCGGATGCTAAAGGGGCACCAGTTACTGTTGCAGACACGTCCATGATCAGGTTTTATTATAATCCGACGGATGAAGTACGTGTAATTAAAATGGATACAAGGATGATTGATATAGACGGCAACCGGATCGCCAATGAACTGGTTATACCTGCATGGAGATCACTGGTATTATTGGCAGCTCCATCTGTTGCGGGGATGGAATAGATGGTCTGCCAGTAAAATAATACACGCAAGCTTTAAATCAAATGGGTTATTCTTTAAACAATCAGGCGGTCACGGGTGTTAATACCTTGTTAAAGGTCTCAATATAAAAAAGATTTTACTAAATTTGTTTATAATAATAGTTCGTTAAATTAAAAAAAAGCGCTAAGGCGCAAAGGCGCAAAGTGTTGATTATCAATAGAAAGAAAAATATTGATATAAATTTATAAAAAGCTTATTATCAACATGTTATAAAAAATATCGAACTATTATAATATAGTATTTATATTAATTGTAAGACATGAAAAAGTATATGGTTTATATAATAACGATTTTACGAATACTTGTAGGCTGGCTTTTTCTCTATGAAGGGGTCGTAAAATTGTTAAATCCTGCATGGAGTGCACGGATCTACCTGTTAGGTTCGACGTGGATCTTTGCTGATGTTTTTCACTGGATGGCATCTTCGGCGGGTATAATGGCTGTGGTTGATTTTCTAAATACCTGGGGATTGATCCTGATCGGGCTGTCACTTTTTGTAGGGTTATTAACCCGGTGGTCATCCATTGCGGGAGCTTTAATGATGTTGTTATATTTTACAGCCTATCCGCCTATTCCAGGCTATACTTTGGGAGTTGTTACAGAGGGAAGTTACCTGTGGGTAAACAAGACATTGATAGAAATGATGCTGTTAATAGTTTTAGCTGTTTTACCCTCAGAATATTATTTTGGTATTGATCGATGGATAAAGCGATGGAAGGAGGAAAAGGCGCGTATTCCCGTACCGGATATCAGTGAGGACGAAAAAGGCTCTTTACAAAGGCGCGAGTTGCTTCGTGATCTGATCAGTGTTCCTTTCTTTGGGGCATTTGCCTACGCTATGTATAAAAAGAAAAAGTGGGACAGTTTTGAAGAGAAATTCCTGACAAATAAGGTAGACGGGGTAAGCAGCGCTACCTTAAAAACCTATGCCTTTGCATCTCTGGATGATCTGAAGGGTCAGGTACCTAAAGGTAAGATTGGAGATTTTGAGTTGAGCAGGCTGATCATGGGAGGCAACCTTATTGGTGGTTGGGCACATTCCCGTGATCTGATTTACGTGTCCAAGCTGGTAAAAGCTTACCATACGGATGAACGGGTAATGATGACATTACAGCTGGGCGAGAGATGCGGTATAAATGCAGTACTCACCAATCCTCAGCTATCCCGGATAGTAAATAAATACAGGCATGAAACGGGTAGTAATCTCAGTTTTATTTCTGATTGTGGGGTATCGGCAGGCTTTATTGAAGGGGTGAAGCTGTCAATTGAAGGGGGAGCCCAGGTGATGTACTGTCAGGGAGAGCTTGCCGACAGGATGGTTCGTGATGGCAAGTATGATGAGTTGGCACAGGGTCTTGAGATGATCAGAAGGGACGGGAAACCTGCAGGCATTGGAGCACACCGGATTGAAACGATAATGAAATGTGTGGAAAAAGGAATTAAACCGGATTTCTGGGTAAAGACCCTCCATCATCATGATTATTGGTCGGCTCATCCCGGAGCGAAATGGCATGATAATATGTATTGTTTTAAACCACAGGAGACCATCGACTTTATGAATAGCCTGGAAGAGCCGTGGATAGCATTTAAAGTTCTGGCTGCAGGGGCAATACGACCTGCGGACGGATTCAAATATGCCTTTGATAACGGAGCCGACTTTATCTGTGTGGGCATGTATGATTTCCAGGTGGTTGAAGATGTAAATATTACACTCGATACACTTGCTGAAGTGAAAAGAATTCGGCCATGGAGAGGGTGATCCTTATTTAATACTTTATCATGGAACTTCAATATGATAAGCTATTAATTGAAGTTGATTCAATTAAAAAAATCATGAATTTGCTCTCAAGTCTTTTTGAAATGAGAGCAGCATATATTTATGATTATAATGAGTCAGCTTACGTGAAAGATCTCACAACACACATGCTGGATGATGACTCAGCTTATGTAAAAGAAATAGCCGGAGTCAGAGGATATTATCAGGAATATTGCAGAGTGATCCAGGAAGAAATGAAAGAAAGGTGTATTGCCTGTGATATTGAGAAATTTACAGAGGCCAAAGACACAAAAAAACGTGTTTTATATAAATGCTGCAATGGACTTTATGAAATGTATCTGCCATTATTTATTGAAAATACTTTTGCAGGTTATTTGCATTTTGGTCAGATCCGGTGTGAAGAGGATTTTAATATAATTGCACAGGAATGTGCTCTGTACGAACATTCTAAGATAAAAAAATTGAAAAAGATCTATAATTCTATGAAAATCATTGAAAAAGATAAATTGAATTTAATCGCAGACCTTTTTCAGATGTTTTCCGAAATAATTTTAAAAAATAAATTTATTGAACTCCGGCAAACTGATCCTGAATTTTATCTAATGAAATACATTCATGATAATTATTCATCCCGAATTACAATACAAACGGCTGCAACATACATAAACAGAAGCCCGTCTTACGTAATCCATAAATTTAAGGAAAAGTTTAAAAGTTCTTTTCATCAATATCTTACGAAATTCAGAATAGACAAAGCAAAGAATTTTATGAAGAGATATTCTATTTCTCAAACATATCAGCTATGTGGTTTTGAGAATCGCTATCATTTCAGTAAAGTTTTTAAAAAGCATGAGGGACTTTCTCCACGCGAATTCCAGCTAAATCTGAAATGATTGTCTATTTGCCTAAATAGATATATATTTTACTTTTTTTGACATTTACAATTATGAATTGCCTGGCTATTATTGTACAGTAATAATTCTTTATATTTTGCCTTCATCTAAATAATTTGATAATTGGATCTGATCGTAAGAGATTTTATCATATCTTTTGAGAAGATTTATCAGGTAATCACTAACTTGCCATCCTAATTATCTCATAAAAAAGAAAATAATATTATATTCAATAGTTCCTAAAATTAAAAAAAAACGCAGAGGCGCAAAGGCGCAATATATTATATATCAACAATATAGGCAATTTATGTTCTGATTGTTAAAATTTTCATTATCAACGCAATATAAAAGTATAACGAACCATTATATATTCAATAGTTCGTTAAAGTTAAAAGAAACGCAAAGGCGCAAAGGCGCAAAGTGTTGATTATCAACAGAAAGAGCAATGTTAAAGTAAATTTACAGAACGCTTATTATCAACATGTTATAAAAACATAACGAACTATTGTA
>Ga0209269_1000292_pt1 | contig 55593 bp, 56 predicted proteins | sample MTBAKMMethaMetaG_FD_187455 | JGI IMG/M metagenome (GOLD analysis project Ga0209269, IMG submission 187455) | Enrichment culture microbial communities from Arthur Kill intertidal strait, New Jersey, USA, that are MTBE-degrading - MTBE-AKM (Arthur... | ecosystem: Environmental > Aquatic > Marine >... | reverse complement strand
AGATCCGAATGAACCGTTCACACATCAATAATTCTCTTTCAGGGCAAGGATTACATATCCCCCGTCTGCGATCTGGACGACTTCTTCTACGTGGTTGGCCCTGATACCCGGTATTTCCCGGTCCCACAACTGGTTCTCCTCGTGATCAAGCCTGATCGCATGGACAGACGCGCCGCCTCTTCCATAAACCGACCTCCCATATGCCTGGTCTCCACTTTTCACGGGAAATCCCGCCGAGATATACCCGCCATCCGAGGTCCACGTGGTCACGACGCCTGCACGGATGATTCGTGGAATGCCGGCCGACCCGGCACCATCGACATGGATCACAGCAACGGGCTGCCAGAACAGACCGACCAGTCATGCCATGCCCACCCTGTCGTGCTCTTCTTCAGGTTGCCCCATAGAACCCAGCCTGGTAATTGCTGGAATACCTGGTGGACACCGAAATAATCCTTGGTGGCTTGGGATTTCCTGTCAATTTCGACATTATTTCCTATTCCGCCATAGGGGTAAAATGTGTAGAAAGTCCCTGCAGACCAGACGTAGTCCCAGTCGGTACTTAGCAAGGCCGAATCGCGCCCGCTTGATGTTTCATTCGCGATCCACTCCTTTGCCTTCAACTGAGTAGTAGTAACGGATTCCGGGTTTTCTGCCAGCCCGATGAATTCATGGGGAATCCCATTCTCATCGATCTTATAATAGTATGCAACGATTTTTGCAGTTTTTGGGAACTTGAGATCGCCGCCACCAATTCCGGCTGTTGGTTTATCGCTTGTTGCATTAGATTTTTTAAAATCGGCAATTACCTGTTCCCGCCATCCATTCAGTTCGGTGACCGAAATAGGATTCGAGAAATCACGCAATTCGAAGATTTCATTGGTTTTCACATCTGTCGTATCGATCGTCTGGCCAGTGGCCGATGGCGCAATCGCAATAGCTAGACCTATGGCGATTACCATTGCTATCCCGATAGTTTTTCTTTTCATTTCTACCTCCACTTATCCGGAGGCACAACGCAAAGGCTTTTTGCCAAAAAAGTCAATGCAAGTATGCCTTCGGGCCGCAATGGGGTTCATTGGCATTTGCATGTGTAGAACCCCCTGCGATGCCTCCCGATTGTCACTCATCGCGAATACCTTTTCTGTGCGAAAAGTTGACCAATGGAACCGCACGGTTCGATGGGAGTCCAGTTGCTACTGGAGGTGACTGGAAAAAAAGGAGAACTATCTTCCCGCTATCGCCTGGGAGATGATTTCCGACCTCGCCTGGGCGATAGATTCAGATATTAAGTATTCAGGTTCTACACTTCGTATACCAAACATTGTTGGTTTATATTCGCTCATTGATGCGACATTGGAAAATCTGCACATCAAGAAAATCTCCTCAATATCATATTGAGAAATAAGTATAGTTTGTGTCATTTCACACTCATCTTCAGGGACTCCAACAAGGTTGTCCGGTCCAGATTGTGGTTGTCCATCTGTTACAATTACTATATCGAGTGAATTGTTGATTGAAGGCCAAGTTTCCATGTATTCAGGAAAATCAGGCTCGTCCTCCGCATTCACAACAGGCATAAGCATGGCGCTAAATAAAAATATGGCTATTATTGTGAGTCCTAATGTTCTTTTTTCTTGTATTTTACCGTTTATTTTCATATATTAACCTCCATTGTTATTATTTAATCTTGAACTTCATTTATCCCCTCAAATGTCAACTTACGTATACTATGTCAGATTGTGTCTGGTAGGGGCCATAAGGTGTGCCATCTGGTCCATTGAACGAATGAATTCCAAGGGTCCTGTAATATCCTCCTTCAGGGACTGTCGTCATACCAATAGCATGCACAGAGGATTTCCAAGTTCCAGAATGAACTGCTGTACCTTTTAATTGCCAATTTGTCTCTCCATCGGAACTCCGGTAGAGCCCCGCGCCAGCATACATATAAGGCAATGTTGTTAGGGGGATGGTCACAGTTTCCGATTCCCAGATGATATATCTCCCATTTGCCGTAATATCGGCTTCCATATGAACCACAAAATCTCTTTCAGGGGATATGTCCTCTGATTGATTGAGGTCAAATCTCTCAATATATCGAGGGAAATCAGGTTTGTATTTTTCATTCAGTACAATTTGATTTTCAGCACCAACTGCAGACACAAATATTGCGCCAATCAATATAAATGCAAGCAGTACAGATGCCATCTGTATTTTTTTTCTTTTCATTGTCTTTCCTCCAATATTTCTGGATTCCAGGAGGCACGACGCAAAGGCTTTTTACCAAAAAAGTCAATGCAATTATGCCTTCGGGCCGCAGCGGGGTTCATTGGCATTTGCATGTGTAGAACCCCCTGCGATACAACCCGATTGTCACTCATCGTTAATACCTTTTCTGTGCGAAAAGTTGAACAATGTAACCACATGGTTCGATGGGAGTGGAGAGAAAAAAATTGGATGTTTGTTTCTCACGTTATTTCAGCCGTGAATTCCGGTGTCGCCGGGATACACTGGTAAAACGCGGCTTCCTTCCCGTCTCCTTGCACTACCCCCTGGAAATAGTAGACCGGGATGAGATAGTCGAGATCTTTGGTCATGGTATGGTCGATGTAGACAAGTGATATCTTCGTCACCGTTGCTTTCTCCGGGTTCTTCATCCCGTCCGGTATGACGATTGGTGAGTCTTCAAGATACCCATAGGCTTCTTCAGGTCCGATGATGGGGAATTCCCTGTATGGTTCGTAGTGTGGCCATTCCATAAACATCCGTCTGACCTGACCATGAACATCTACTTCAACCCGTAGTTTATCTGTTAGGATCATATAATCATTGATCCAGTGTTTGTACCAGACATTGATCGACTCGGAATTTTTTATTTTCACACCTTTTTCTGGAGATATGAAATGCCCGACATTATGTGTCGTATCGTAAAACACGGCGCTATCAGGCCGAAGAGTGTACTGGTCGAGGAATTCGTCCGCAATCTTTCTCGCTTCCTTGTCGCTTGGGAGATGCGAGTCGATATACTCCGGAGAATAACCCGGCTGAGATGTGCGATTGCTGTAATCTATTGCTCCTTTATATGAACTGATTTTATAATCACCCTCTCCGACAAAGATAAGACCCGAAGGATTTTTCGACACCACATGCGAGACACCCAGATTGTCGGCGATCCGGAGCAACTCCTTTTCAGAGATGGTGCGATCTACGGTATACACCGCCATTTTTTCTGGGACTGTCGGAAATGCAATTTCGCTGGTGATTTCCGATGGCTTATGATCGCTCTCCAGAATACCCGTTGATTGCATTCGCGTTACATTCTCCACACCAGGCGGAATGTCTCGTCCGTTTGCCCCTATTCCAACATAGAACGCCACCCCTGCGACCACCACAATCACAACTACGGAGAGGATTATCCAAAAAAAAGGTGATTTATCTTCCATTTCTCCTGAAAATATCACGTGATCTCCGCTGCAAATTCCGGTGTCGCCGGGATACACTGGTAAAACGCGGCTTCCTTCCCGTCTCCTTGCACTACCCCCTGGAAATAGTAGACCGGGATGAGATAGTCGAGATCTTCGGTCATGGTATGGTCGATGTAGACAAGTGATATCTTCGTCACAGTTGCTTTCTCCGGGTTCTTCATCCCGTCCGGTATGACGATTGGTGAGTCTTCAAGATACCCATAGGCTTCTTCAGGCCCGATGATGGGGAATTCCCTGTATGGTTCGTAGTGTGGCCATTCCATAAACATCCGTCTGACCTGACCATGAACATCTATCTCTACCGCAAGTCTATCTGTCAGGATCAGGGAGCCATTTATCCAGTGCCTGTACCAGACATTGATCGACTCGGAATTTTTTATCTTCACATCTTTTTGGGGATCGATGAAATGCCCGATATCATGGGTCGTATCGTAAAAAACGGCGCCATCAGGCCGGAGATTGTGCGAGTCGAGGAATTCGTCCGCAATCTTTCTCGCTTCCTCGTCGCTTGGGAGGTGCGAGTCGATATACTCCGGAGAATAACCGGGCAAAGTTGTTTCATCGAGATACATTGTCCTTCCTTTGTATGATGTGATTGAATTGTAACCTTCTTTGATATCAATAAAACCCGGAGGACTTTTTGACACATCACCCCGGATGCCGAGATTGTTGGCGATCTGTATCAATTCTCCTTCAGAGATGTTGCGATCAACGGAATACACCATAATTTTTTCAGGACCTGTCGGGTATGCAGCTTCACAAGTGATTTCCGAGGGTTGACAGTTACTCTCTAGTATGCCAGTTACCTGCATCCGTGTCACGTTTTTCACACCAGGCGGAATGTCTCGTTCATCTGCCTCCAATCCATTGAATGTATAAAATCCCACGATAACTGCGATTAAAGCGATAACAAGGGCGATACCGGTAATTTTTACGAGTTTTGTATCCATCTTTTTTCACCTCCTATACTACGGAATGCAACTATGGAACTCATGATCAAATTGAACATCATACCCGGATGGACTGAACCAGGTTCCGTGCCCGTAGATATGATCGTCAATACATTCTTTTGTATTCGTATTCCCATCAATGTCTACGGCGAGTATTCCAACCCTATAACCATCCCATGGTATGATAGAGTCCGTAGCATATTTCCAGGAATCCCAAATCGTATTACCTTGACGCAATCTGTTTGCAAATATTGTTCCCAGGTCCGGATGGCCTGTACCTATAGTTTCCCATCCAACAACCGAGTGCAATCCTTTGAATGAATCTTCCCATAATGCATAGTTGTTATTCGACTCATTCAATACCATGCATGCTGCGAGAGCGATCCAATCAACCCGGGTATTTCCCCATAATGCCTCGTCATAGGTTAGGTATGAAGAAGAGATACCGTCAGAAAATGCTATTAAGCCAGGGGCTCCATGACCAGCGAAAAATGCAAAATGGGTATCATCGATGAAGTCGTCATCATGGCCCCCATATTCACTATCTTTCCAATGATCTTCATTTGCAGCGCTATCTCCATGAATAAAGCTCCCCGACCATTTGTTATCACCACTTAATAAATAATAGAAACCACTTGCTTCATCATCGCTGGATTGTAAATCGTTGGCCACACCAGGATAATCACCTACCCATTCTGCCGAACATGTATAGTCGTGATCCGTTGCGAACGCGAGATTCCGATTTGCAATCATATAAAGCCAATAACCCTTTTTCGGATAAGCCAATCTGAAATCCGAGTGGACATCATCTGCACCATTGATAATTGATGTCTCATATTGTTGGGAAGCGGCATTCCATCCAATATAATAACACCAGTCCGATCCCAGACTTTCCAGTTCTTCGCGAGCCATTGCAGCGTGAAGAAAATCATCATTGTCATTCCCCATGGGATCGAAATAACCAACGAGATTCCAGCCGGGATAGAGGGTGATGGATGGATTTTGTTGTTGTCCTGGTGGATAGTAGTTCGTATTAGCCGTAGAAGTCCCTACCGAATACACTGCGTAACCAACCAGTGGTTCTATTACTGTGGCGTATGATACACTGTCCCACATTCCAGTGCTGGCATCATAAGTAAAGATACTGCGTCCTCCAGTATCAACGTCGGCAAAAACATACGCTGCCTGATTCCATCCGTTGTATGGTAGCAATGACTTCGGAAACGAGATATAATTCCACCCATTCAAAAGCACAATATCCCCTGACGATACCTTGGTAGATAGCGGTTTTTCTTCAGATAATTCCAATTCTGTTCTTGGAAGCTCCCACTTTCCCAATGATTCTTGCTTTTCATCAGGAAGTGCGGGAGGAAATCGATAGTATCCATCTTCTGTGAAGAGAATACTCTTATCGTATTCACCAAACTTTTCTTCGCCAGACGTTTCGGCCAAGGCAAAAGATACATTTACCAATAAGGATATTATAAATGCAAAATAGAAAATTCGGTTAATATAATGCCTTTTTTTCATTGTTCACCTCTTGTTCGCACTTGCCGTACCGACGGCAAGGAGGCAGGTGAGGAGCGCGCCCGCGATGCCTGCCAGGCGTCTTGTTGTGTTGTTCATATTTTTCTCCATTTTTTTCATAACGGAGGCACGACGCAAAGGCTTTTTACTAAAAAAGTCAACGCAGTTATGCCTTCGGGCCGCAGCGGGGTTCATTGGCATTTGCATGTGTAGAACCCCCTGCGATACAACCCGATTGTCGCTCATCGTTAATACCTTTTCTGTGCGAAAAGTTGACCAATGGAACCGCACGGTTCGATGGTAGTCCAGTTGCTATTGAAGGCGACTATAAAAAAAAGGAGTATTATCTTCCCGCTATCGCCTGCGAGATGATATCGGATCTCGTAGATGAGCTCTGCACTGCCTGGGCGATAGATTCAGCCGTCGATGCTGAAGTTTTCCCGGCAGTAAACTGTGAGACACGCTCCTCCCAGTCCAGTCGATCGACCGTCACATCCGTCGGTTTGGTGGAAGTCTCACTTTCCGGCACCCCTATCCCAGATGGTTTAGTGATTACAGCGGAACTCGTAGTACCGGTTTTGGACCGGAGCATTTCCTGGAGAATGGTGTTGGTGCCCGAAGATGACCGGGACGCTGCATCAAGCCTTCCCGAAAGCCGGCACTTCACAGCTTCTTTATCAAACTTGACGGGAGACGACGAAGCCGATCCGCTGATCGCCCCGATCTTCTCCAGGACGAAGAGCAGGTCGTCAAGGTCATCATCGTCTGCCGTATCGCAGGTCCAGTCGCCGTTCGACTTCGTGAGCGTCCATTCCTTCATCACCTTCGCGGGAGTCATGCCGACCATCGTGATCATGTCGCCCGACTTCTCGTACCCGAGACGGGTGTTGGCGATGTTTGCGTCGAGTCCGAGCCGGGAGAGTGCTGATCTTATTTCAGAGGTCCAGTCCCAGTCACCCATGTGGTTGGGATTGACATAGATGGCATTCGGGCAGGGGACGATCAACTCGTAATATTCTTCAATCGTCATCAACTTGTCAGAGTAAGCGGCATAGATTTGATCCTGTTTATCCAGGTCGATCTTCGCGATGGGCAGGGTGTTCTTCGGGATGCCTGCGTAGGACGGTGCGGGGAACGGTGCGCCGGCCGGTGCTGTGGGAAGATGAACCGCATATTCTTCCCAGCCTTTCCAGACGAGCCACTGGTAGGGCGGGAGGTCTCCGTTGTAGACGTATCCCTCGGGACTGGCCCACATGTGGTACCCGGAATCGTAGAGCCACGTTCCGGAGTCGCCGTGCATAGTTTTTATTCCGTCAAGAAACATCATTCGCGTTTGCGAGTATTTTGCCGGTTCGGGCATAGTTGTATAATCCTCTGGGCTTACTGCCTTGACAAATTCACTTAACGGAATATTCCAGCCTGTAAGAAAATGGAGGCAATAGTAGTATTCTATCAATTCAATTTCATGATCATCTGTATACCATGACCAGTCTGTATACGTACCGTTCATCACGTCGGTATAAAAGCGAAAACATGAACGTTGCGGGTAGTCCTCAAGGTTACTTCCTGTAACAATTCCAGTTAACAGCCCGGAAAAAGCAGCTGTAACGAGGAAAATAACAATCATTCTATGAATATCAGTTCTCATATTTTTTCACCCCTCTATACTTAACCAATATCGAAATTATTTTTCTTTAATATATTATAAAAGTTATTAAAATGAGTTTGATAATAAAAAAAAGAGGGAAGAACCACATTAAATCCTTCTATTTCTTTGTGGCTCTTTTTTTTATAGTTATGATATAACGAATGAAGAGGCTTCATCATGATATTCCTCATACCACGTATTATTCATGTGGTACCCCTCAAAATTGGCGAACTGTTTGTATGTTCCTGTTTGAAGGGTAACCGGGTCTTCATCATTGTCTGCTCTTACATTCTGAGCATACCATTGTGTATCACCCACATAGCAGTTATCAACCCACCTAATCCCGCTCCACTTTTTAACCCATGATTCCGCCGTCATGACGCGAAGTGTTGTCGCTGGAGTGGTTGTTGATTGTGCATAAAATGTGAATGGATTACTCTCTGTATTGTCATACTCGTGGTCCAAATCATAATCATCCCTCAAATCGTTCATGGCATTTATTGGGCCATTAATTCTATCTGAATTCTTTGCAGAAATATCAGGGAACTCGACAGGTTGGTCCAACTCCACGAACACACTCTTCTCAGGAGAGAGTTCGTACGAGACCCGTTTTTCACCGGATACCAGTGTGAGGATCACGCGGGAGAGGTCGTTTCCCTTCCCTTCCTCTTCGAGAGTGCGTTCCAATTCTGCACGGAGCGCCTCTTCAGGGCCGATCAAAGACTCGGTCCAGAGTTTCATCACGCTCAATGAGCCGTCCGAATATTCGGCCACCAGTTCGAGTGCCGTGAGGTCATCGCTTCCTGCAACGACCTCCTTCAGGCTAGTACAGGCGGTATCCGCATCGTATGCACTTGCCGTACCGACGGCAAGGAGGCAGATGAGGAGCGCGCCCGCGATGCCTGCAAGGCGTCTTTTTATTTTATTCATATTCTGTTCCTCCGTTGTTTTCCGAAACAGAGGCATGAGGAAAAGCTTTTATCATTTTAAAGCTGATTTCATCATGCCTTCGGGCCACAGTGGGGTTCATTGGCATATGCATGTGTCGAACCCCCCTGCGATACAACCCGATTGTCACTCCTCGTTAATACCTTTTCTGTGCGAAAAGTTGACCAATGGAACCGCACGGTTCGATGATGGGTCCAATTGTTATTGAAGGTGACGATAAAAAAGGAGAGATCTATCTTCCCGTTATCGCCTGTGCGATGATCTCCGATCTCGTGGAAGAGCTCTGCACTGCCTGGGCGATAGATTCAGCCGTCGATGTTGAAGTTTCTCCGGTAGTGAACTGTGATACACGCATCTCCCAGTCCTGCCGAACGGCTATTATATCCGTCGGTTTGGTGCTTTCAGCAGAACTCGAAGTCGTTTCAGGATATCCACTTCCCCGGTCCTCCAACAGGAATCCTGAGTTAACCTTTACGGGCAGGTTTGTCCTGCTATATCGGCCGGTGAGAAAGCCGGAAGACAAAGGCGAATCATCTGTCATCAAATTCAGCTCTTCGATTTTGATCCGGGAAAAAACATCCGTTCCATCGATGGAAAGAGACTCCGGGACGGAGGTGGATGAATCGGGAATATCGCTATCGATATTGAACGGGCAATCAAGATCTGCGATGAACAATTCCTCCTCTGTCATTCCACCGCTGATAACCTCTCCGTCATCCGAGATTACAATCTCCCTGTATGTATAGTGTCCAGGAGAGTCGAGGATTCCATTTGAGTTCACAATCCCCCTGGTATTCTCCCATATCTCCTTCTGCCATTCAGGCACCAGAGCAAAGAGATCGGGAAAGACATGTGCATAATATTCGGCCTTGGTCATTGTCTGCCCTGCCAGATCCATTGCCATGGCCTGTTGCTCTTCTGTCCTGCTGATTGCAAGAGTCAGTCCCGGAAGCACTGCAGGTTCCCTGCTCAACCGATTTTGATCGATCATCGAGAGAGATTCCCAGTAGGCAGGGTTTGTGGCCTGGTAGAAATCCCCCATGGATTCGTAGGGATTACCTGTCTGGGGGTTGATGATGGGATCTTCGTAGAGTATGAGTGTCCAGCCTGTCCCTGAATAATGTTCTTCTGAGGCGGCCACACCGGGAATCATGGCGCTAATAACAAGAATTGTCATACAAATCCCCAGAGATGTGATTTTGATTTTATTTGGCTGCATTTCGACCATCTTCAATAGGATTAATATATCGTCAGTTCTCCCGAATAGCTGTCTATATGGATAACCAATTCTCCATCAAACCAGACCTTATGACAACCGACAGTTCGATAGGTACCTGCTGAAGCAGAATAGATACCTGATTGGGATAATTCATCTGTTGTAGCACGAATTGCCGGTTTGTATGTGACAAGATTCCAATTTACTCCGACCTTTTTCTGCAGACCTGTCTGAAGTTGCATATCCCAGTCAGTCGATGGTTCTGTATATTGAGTCGATGAATAGGATATTATATTGCCTATCCGAAGTGCAATTCCTTCACCATACCAGAATTTAATCTCATCAAGTTCTGAAGAAGGATCACTAATTTTCAAAAGATTTTCATGTATTTCTGTAATTTTTTCTTCAAGAGGCGAATTGTCAACTAATCTTGCATCTGCGTCTTCAAATGGACATTCAAATTCAATATCTCCATTCCCGGAATATGTCTTGGATATCTGCATACCTCCAACACCAATGTCTTTTTCAACATCTGCTCCGGATATCCTGGCACCTTCATCTGGCGACAAACGCATAATCAGTGGTTCTGCGCTCGCTACCGATAATATTAAAGTGCTCAGCAGCACGAGTGCCAAGAACGCTGTGAATGGCCTGCTTATTCTTTTTCTTTTCATTGTCTTTCCTCCAATATTTCTGGATTCCAGGAGGCACAACGCAAAGGCTTTTTACTAAAAAAGTCAACGCAGTTATGTCTTCGGGCCGCAGCGGGGTTCATTGGCATTTGCATGTGTAGAACCCCCTGCGATACAACCCGATTGTCACTCATCGTTAATACCTTTTCTGTGCGAAAAGTTGACCAATGTAACCGCACGGTTCGATGGGAGTCCAGTTGTTATTGGAGGTGACTATAAAAAAAAGGAGTATTATCTTCCCGTTATCGCCTGCGAGATGATCTCCGATCTCGTAGATGAGCTCTGCACTGCCTGGGCGATAGATTCAGCCGCCGAGGTTGAAGTTTTCCCGGCAGTGAACTGTGAGACACGCTCCTCCCAGTTCTGTCGATCGGTCGTCACACCCCCCGGTTTGGTGGAAGTTTCACTCTCCGGCACCTCTATCCCGGATGGTTTAGTGATTACAGCGGAACTCGCAGTCCCGGTTCTGGACCGGAGCATTTCCTGGAGAATGGTGTTTGTGCCCGAAGATGAGCGGGACGCTGCATCAAGCCTTCCCGAAAGCCGGCACTTCACAGCTTCTTTATCAAACTTGACGGGAGACGACGAAGCCGATCCGCTGATCGCCCCGATCTTCTCCAGGATGAAGAGCAGGTCGTCAAGGTCATCCGCTTTCGCTGTATCGCAGGTCCAGTCGCCGTTCGACTTCGTGAGCGTCCATTCCATCATCACCTTCGCGGGAGTCATGCCGACCATCGTTATCGTGTCGCCCGACTTCTCGTACCCGAGCCGGGTGTTTGCGATGTTTGCGTCGAGTCCGAGCCGGGAGAGGGCTGATTTCAGCTCGGCGGTCCAATCCCAGTCACCCATGTTGTTGGGATTGACATAGATGGCATCCGGGATGGGGACAAGTAACTCGTAATACTCTTCCATCGTTATCACATCGTCAGAGTAATCGTCATACACCCGGTCCCGCTCGTCCAGGTCTATCTTCGCGATGGGCAGGGTGTTCCTCGGAGTTCCCGCATAGGACGGTGCGGGGAAGGGTGCGCCGGCCGGCGCCGTAGGAAGACAGTCCGCATACTCTTCCCAGCCTTTCCAGACGAGCCACTGGTAGGGCGGGAGGTCTCCGTTGTAGACGTATCCCTCAGGACTGGTCCACATATGGTACCCGGGATCGTAGAGCCACACTCCGGCTTGCGTGTTGTGGCCATCTCCAAACATAGCGACGTGGCCATCTCCAAACATCGGCCTTGCCTGCGAAGATTTTATCGGTTCGGGCATAGTCTCGTAGTCCTCAGGGCTTACCGTCTTGATAAATTCACTCAACGGGATATTCCAGCCTGTTAGATCGTGCAGATATCGATAGTACTGAATCAATTCGATTTCACGGTCGTCCATGTACCAGTCCCAGTCTACATAAGTGCCGTTTATCTCATCGGTATAACTGCGAATACTCCAACGGTGTGGGTGCTCAACAACACCGGCCGCTGAGCCGGATGGAATAACAACACCCAGTAGGATGATTACAATTAAAAAGGCATGAATCAGGTTTTTCTGCATTCTTGTCATAGTATATTACCTATTACTCTAATGAGGTGGATGGGAGAGGAAGAGATTGCATAATCCGATCCTCCTCCCAAACCCGGGGAGATGGACAATCTGGTATCCATCCCCCGTCGATATTTTCTTCATGGTACATTCCATCAACTAATTTATATAATCTCGGCAGGATGATTTTATACCCCGAACGCCAATTCAAGTCGATCGGGGTGGACCATCCTTGCATTCACATCGTGAAGGGAGTGTGTTCATCATCGAACTCATAATACGAGTTGTCAGCCATATAACCCTGGAAATGCGCAGTCTGTTTATACGTTCCCGACTGCAAATTGAGGGGACTGTCGTAGTTGTCTGCAATTATGTAATCGACGTAGGTGTTTATTTTTCCCCTATATGAATGGTCTACCCACCTGATTCCTGATCGTTTGAGAATCCACGTCTGAGCCGACATGACGGGGAGAATCGTTGCCGGGTCAGTATCCGATCTCGCATAGAATGTAAACGGATTGGACCCGGAATTGTTAAATTCATGGTATAGTCCATACCGAAGTTTCAGATCTCCTCCGCCGTCAGGTGTCGCCGTCCCGGACATCTCCTTTACTCTTGCGGAGATATCTGGGAACACGACAGGTTGGTCCAACTCTACGAACACACTCTTCTCAGGAGATAGTTCGTACGAGACCCGTTTTTCACCGGATACCAGTGTGAGGATCACGCGGGAGAGGTCGTTTACCATCCCTTCCTCTTCGAGAGTGCGTTCCAGTTCTGCACGGAGCGCCTCATCGGGGCCGATCAAAGACTCGGTCCAGAGTTTCATCACGCTCAATGAGCCGTCCGAATATTCGGCCACCAGTTCGAGTGCCGTGAGGTCATCGCTTCCTGCAACGACCTCCTTCAGGCTCGCACAGGCGGTATCCGCGTCGTATGCACTTGCCGTACCGACGGCAAGGAGGCAGATGAGGAGCGCGCTTGCGATGCCTGCCAGCCGTCTTGTTGTGTTGTTCATATTTTCCTCCGGTTTTTTCATAACGGAGGCACGACGCAAAGGCTTTTTACCAAAAAAGTCAATGCAAGTATGCCTTCGGGCCGCAGCGGGGTTCATTGGCGTTTGCATGTGTAGAACCCCCTGCGATGTAACGTGATTATCACTCATCGTTAATACCTTTTCTGTGCGAAAAGTTGAACAATGGAACCGCACGGTTCGATGGTAGTCCAGTTGCTATTGAAAGTGATGGTAAAAAAGAAGAGTTATCTTCCCGCTATCGCCTGCGAGATGATATCGGATCTCGCCTGGGCGATAGATTCAGATATTAAGTATTCAGGTTCTACACTTCGTATACCAAACATTGTTGGTTTATATTCGCTAATTAATGCGACATTGGAAAATCTGCACATCGAGAAAATCTCCTCAATATCGTATTGAGAAATAAGAATAGTTTGTGTCATTTCACACTCATCTTCAGTGACTCCAACAAGGTTGTCCGGTCCAGATTGTGGTTGTCCATCTGTTACAATTACTATATCGAGTGAATTGTTGATTGAAGGCCAAGTTTCCATATATTCAGGAAAATCAGGCTCATCCTCCGCATTCACAACAGGCATAAGCATGGCGCTAAATAAAAATATGGCTATTATTGTGAGTCCTAATGTTCTTTTTTCTTGTATTTTACCGTTTATTTTCATATACTAACCTCCATTGTTATTATTTAATCTTGAGTAGGGTTCATTGGCATTTGCATGTGTAGAACCCCCTGCGATACAACCCGATTGTCACTCATCACTAATACCTTTTCTGTGCGAAAAGTTGACCAATGGAACCGCACGGTTAGATAGAAGTCCAGTTGCTATTGAAGGCGACTATAAAAAAAAGGAGTATTATCTTCCCGTTATCGCCTGCGAGATGATATCCGATCTCGTAGACGAGCTCTGCACTGCCTGAGCGATAGATTCAGCCGCCGAGGTTGAAGTTTTCCCGGCAGTAAACTGTGAGACACGCTCCTCCCAGTTCTGTCGATCGACCGTCACATCCATCGGTTTGGTGGAAGTCTCACTTTCCGGTACCTCTATCCCGGACAACTCGGTGATTGCAGCGGAGCTCGCAGTCCCGGTTCTGGACAGGAGCATTTCCTGCAGGATAGTGTTGGTGCCTGCCGATGACCGGGACGCTGCATCCAGTCTTCCCGAAAGCCGGCTCTTTAGATCAGTGTTGGTGACCGGGACGGGAGACGACGAAGCCGATCCGCTGATCGCCCCGATCTTCTCCAGGACGAAGAGCAGGTCGTCAAGTTCATCATCGTCTGCTGTATCGCAGGTCCAACCACCGTTCGACTTCGTGAGCGTCCATTCCATCATCACCTTCGCGGGAGTCATGCCGACCATCGTGATCGTGTCGCCCGACTTCTCGTACCCGAGCCGGGTGTTTGCAATGTTTGCGTCGAGACCGAGCCGGGAGAGGGCTGATCTTATTTCAGAGGTCCAGTCCCAGTCACCCATGTGGTTGGGATTGACATAGATGGCATCCGGGATAGGGACGATCAGCTCGTAACACTCCTCTAGAGTCATCAACTTGTCAGAGTAGTAGTCATACACCCGTTCCTGCTCCTCAAGGTCTATCTTCGCTATGGGCAGGGTGTTCTTCGGGATGCCTGCATAGGACGGAGCAGGGAAGGGTGCCCCGGGAGGTGCCGGAGGGAGATGGTCCGCGTATTCTTCCCAGCCTTTCCATACAATCCACTCGTAGGGCGGGGGAAGATCTCCGTTGTAGACGTATCCCTCAGGACTGGTCCACATGTGGTGCCCGGAATTGAATAGCCACGTTCCGGAGTCGCCGTGCATTGTCATCTTTCCGTCTTTAAAAAGTGGTTCTGCGGATTCCTTGAAATATTCATACATTTCCGGCGGCATGGTTGCAAGATCTTCGGGACTGACTTTCTCCATATAATCGATAAGCTGGATATTCCAGCCCGTGAGGTAATGGAGGCAGTAATAATACTCATCGATTGCTGTTTCTTGGTCGTCGGTGTACCGTATCCATTCGTAAGAGGGGCCGATCCTGGAGTCGGGACCGGGAGTCCAACGAATACTTTCCATCTGCACATCAGCGGAAGCAATTCCTGTTAGTAGGGTTACAGAGACCAATAAAAATACCAAAAGAGGACACATTTGGGATGTAACTTTCTTCATAGTATCACGTCCTTCACATCAAGGTTATAGGGATTTATTTCAACCCATAACTTATATTTATTAATAGTAAAATTATAATATATTAATAATTTTTTATCCGGATGATAGATACGTCTCCAAAAAATGTGATGAAGAATCGCATTGATTTCTGCGATTCTACTTCGACTCATTTTTTTATTGTTATGATATAACGAATGAGTTGGCTTCATCATGATATTCCTCATACTATGTATAGTCTGTGTGGTAACCCTCAAAATTGGCGAATTGCTTATAGGTGCCAGATTGAAGTGTTACAGGGCCGCCTGCGGCATATACATTCTTTGTATTCCACTTTGTATCGCCGCTATAGCACGAGTCAACCCACCTAATCCCGCTCCACTTTTTAACCCATGATTCTGCCGTCATAACGGGAAGCGTTGTCTCTGGATTAGTGGTCGATTGTGCATAAAACGTGAACGGATTACTCTCTGAATTGTCATATTCATGGTCTAATACGTAATCATACCTCAAACCGTTCATGATATTCATCAGGTCATTCACTCCACCTGAATTCTTTGCGGAGATATCAGGGAACTCGACAGGTTGGTCCAACTCCACGAACACATTCTTATCAGGAGAGAGTTCGTACGAGACCCTTTTTTCACCGGATACCAGTGTTAGGATCAACCGTTTAAGATCGTTTCTTTCCCTATCCTCTTCGAGAATGTATTCAAGTCTTGCACAGAGTGTCTCTTCAGGGTTAATCACTGACTCGGTCCAGAGTTTCATCACGCTCAATGAGCCGTCCGAATATTCGGCCACCAGTTCGAGTGCCGTGAGGTCATCGCTTCCTGCAACGACCTCCTTCAGGCTAGTACAGGCGGTATCCGCATCGTATGCACTTGCCGTACCGACGGCAAGGAGGCAGATGAGGAGCGCGCCCGCGATGCCTGCAAGGCGTCTTTTTATTTTATTCATATTCTGTTCCTCCGTTGTTTTCCGAAACAGAGGCATGAGGAAAAGCTTTTATCATTTTAAAGCTGATTTCATCATGCCTTCGGGCCACAGTGGGGTTCATTGGCATTTGCATGTGTAGAACCCCCCTGCGCCACTTCTATATTCTCATAAGAGATTAATTACTTTCTGGAGACCCAAATGCAAAATTAAATGAATTAACCTCACGGTTCGATGAATCTTCATCATTGCGATGAATCAGATGCTTGGTTATCATTGATCGCTATCACGAAGAAGTAATAACATCTTTAGAACCTAGATTTCTCATGCCGCAGGTTATCTCTTAGAATAGTAACTTTGTCGTTGATAATGCGCCGCTTCTCAACATGGACAAATCCAGGCCTAATGCTCCGGCTTTAAACCTGCCATCCCGCCTCCCTCCAGCGGCTTTCGGACAAAAGTACTATATTCATAGAGAGCAGTCTAAAGGCAGGGAATCGGGTGCAGACTGCAATTAGGGTGAATCACGTTCTCGCTGGATTGGATTGGATTGCTGTATCTTGAAAAATACGATGACAGGATTCCCGGAGAAAAATTTTCAGGATGTGCAATCGGCATGGAGAGAGATATATCGGATTATCATCCCAAAAATAGAATCAGAGGATCCATTCTTTCAAAATTGGGTCTTTTCACTGGCGAAAATTCATAATAGACGATTTTTAAAAATTTTCATCATGAAAAATCTATCAATTTGACACATGTTGATAGATAATACTGTTATCACCTGAACCATGTCTCTTTTCATACACATAACCAGGAATCTCCATGAAAATTCCCGCGACTCCACAACATACAGATAAAGACATTCGGAATGCCCGGGATCTTGCCCACGACACTGCCGTTCTTGACGCGGTATTCAAGGAAAACACACGGTATCTCCATTGGGAAGAGGTCCGCCGCCGCAAATACCCCGTGGATCCTCTTTATATCTGGGTGCTCATGAAGATCTTTCGCCTGAAAGACGCCCATAACCTGTCTTTTGCGGATTGGACATTTTCTTACTCCCTTGATGATTCCTGCTGGAGAAAACTCCATCTCCTCGACAAAACTGCAGCAGGTAATCTCTCCAGCATTCTTGATGCCGTAGGACAAGAAAGGGAACGATATATCATCAGTTCCCTGATGGAGGAGGCGATTGCATCCAGCCAGCTGGAAGGTGCAGCCACCAACCCGGCGGGTTGCAAAACAGATGCTTCGGGAACAGCGGAAACCCCGGACCCCCGGGGAACGGATGATTGTGAACAATTATCTCACCATGAAGGAAGTCCGGACCCTGAAAACAGAGGATCTGTCTCCCGAATTGATCCTGAAGTTCCATGCCATGATCACTGCGGGAACTCTTGATGACCCCGGCGATGAAGGACGGTTCCGGAATAATGACGATACCTGCGTGGTTGACGGATCCGGAACGGTGCTCCACACTCCACCGCCATACAAAGACATTCCTGGTTATATGCGGGAACTGTGCGGTTTTGCAAATGCCAAGCAGAACTTTACATTGCTATTTTCATTGATCTTAACAATTGTGCTGCACATGTAAACCGCACATAACTCTGGAATGCGTTGATGTGGCAGTGAATGAGAGTATATAACTCCTGTGAAAGGGTGTGACTTGAGATTTGCCAGGTTATTGGGTAGGATTTTCACCTGTTATGAATACTTGTGATGCCGGGGACTGCCTGCCGGATATGAAGCGGCCGGTCCGGAATTGAAACCGGTGAGTACCGTTCCGCTCAATGGGGATGGAATTTTAGCCCATGGATTGGTATTTGCGGTCAGGCATCCTGAAACCCTAGCCGGACCCGAAGATTTTTGACGCACAACTGTGACTCAATCAAACATCGTGCGGCAAAAAAGAATTAATGCATGGAAACCGATGATACGCATATGAAAACGATCCATGTTCCCGTACTTATCGAGACAGACGAGGATGGGATCTTCATCGTATCCTGCCCCCAGTTTAAAGGCTGCCATACTTACGGGAAAACAATTGACGAAGCTCTTGAGCACATAAGAGAAGTCATCGCTCTCTGCCTGGAAGACTCGAAGATCGAACAGATCAATACTTTTGTAGGATTTCGCGAGGTCGAAATAATTCAGGGTGCCTGATGCTCCCGGTCATCAAAGGGAAAGAACTCATCGCATTTCTAAAAACCCTTGGTTTTTCAGTCATCCGGCAGAGAGGATCGCATGTCCGGATGAAATCAGAAGATGGGAGGTATACCACAGTTCCACTTCACAGTAGTGATGACATTCCCAAAGGGCTTCTTCGAAAGATCATCAGGGAAGACCTCGAAATGACACTCAAAGAATTTGCAGAGGCATATGAGCAATATACCTGTAAATAAAACATGCCGGAAGGGCAGGAAATCCATGCCGGAGCCCTCGTATTCTGCATAAGATCTATTGTATTTATTGCAGGGGAAGTATTTCGCAGGTTAATGTTGTGAAGCATGATTCGTTTATTCCAATTGCATTAGAAAATAGTCTGGTTAAACCAGCCAATCAGGATCTCCTCACGGACGGTACAGATCCGATTGCGGATGTCACACAGGCCCTGCAGTGGGCGGCGGAGTCGGAGAAGGACGATGTTTTGGCCTACTTCGACCCCGACGACGACACGGTGACCCGGCCTCCGGAGACGGTTCGCCCCGGGTCCTGGAAGATGAGCGACGAGACCAGACGGTGGGTGACAGTAGGTCATGCGCCAGCAGAGCAGGCCTCACTGCTGAAGCAGATTGCCGAAGCGGAGGAGAAGAGAAAGATGCGGTATATCATCTCTGTGCCGAGTGCGTACTACGAGATTGAGTATGGGCTGGTGAAGGGAGGTGGGAAGGGGGGGTGAATTCCATCTTCCACCCATCTCATTCCCGAAATCCGACAAGTCCATGTGTGTAAAAACATCAATAATGTCACCGACTATTCGTGAAGTGTCTATTGTCTCGTAATCGTTTCAAATCCAGCCAACTGATTTCCAGCAGTCTCTTTCACGAGAGTATTATGATATCTGGAATCCCTGTTCGCGGATAAGCGCCTTTATTGTTTGAATGATTGATTCCGAACGCTGCAGGGCATATTCAGCATCGGTGTGCGAGATCGTGCCAACCCGTTCATACACTGATTTATGTCGCTGTTTTCTCATCCGTGAAAATATATCAACGTCTTTTCTCTCGAGAAAATATCGAAGGAACAGTTCCACAGAATAGTGGTGCTCTCTTCCGTCGGGGCGATATCCTTGTGTATGCATCAGCGAGGTCCCTGCCTGCAACATCGCGTTATAGGCGATATTGTAGGCCCACTCATTATCATCATTCTGGAAATTCCGCCGTGCGGATTCCAGGTCACGATCGGCTATCTCCATGAGTTCACTGACTGACTTCGGGTCCACGGGGATTTTCTTTATCTTTCCCTGATTTTCCAAGATCTTCAAATTCATGCTGACCTCTGATGAATATTTTCGGCTCCCGTACAACATTGGTAATGAATGGATCTTTCCTGCTCATACGCTGTAGGAGTTCTTCTCTTCTCAGGAGCGTGTAGTTTATTTCACGACCAAGGACCAGTTCCATTTCGGTAATCTTTACGATGAGATCATCATCAGATATATTCCCCACTACAAAGAGATCGATATCGCTTCTCTCATGGGCCTTCCCGGCTGCGAAAGATCCATAGACGAAGAGTATCTCAATTGCATCGCTCCCTGCAAACTCCTCGGTAAGTACCTTTGCAATTCCTTCGGTCTTCAACACCAGTTTCTGGAGTTCATCGTAGAGGAAATATGTCTCGTCGACCCGGTAATGTTTTTGATTCCCTACTCGTTCGCTTTTCAACAATCCGATGCCTTCCAGGTTGGATAGCTCTTTTCGCAGGGGGTCGACGCCGATACCCAATTTCCGACTTATTTCTCGAATATAATATTTCTTTCCCGGATTGAGGAGAAAAAGAGTCAACAATGCCACTCTTGTTTTTGATCCAATGAGCAATTGGAGCATACCAAGTAGTAGTACTTATTGAACTAATAAATATTTCAATTGCAACTAAAAATAGTTCAATTGAACTACTTAATATTTCATTCGAAATAAAAAATAGTTTAACCCGGCGAATTGCTTATAGGTGCCAGATTGAAGTGTTACAGGGCCGCCTGCGGCATATACATTCTTTGTATTCCACTTTGTATCGCCGCTATAGCACGAGTCAACCCCCCTAATCCCGCTCCACTTTTTAACCCATGATTCTGCCGTCATAACGGGAAGCGTTGTCTCTGGATTAGTGGTCGATTGTGCAAAAAAAGTGAACGGATTACTCTCTGAATTGTCATATTCATGGTTTAATACGTAATCATACCTCAAACCGTTCATGATATTCATCAGGTCATTCAGTCTAGCTGAATTCTTTGTCGCCCATCATTTCAATATACCTATATCCTCCCCTGCATACCATTCACCATTCTTTCCGGAATACACCGGCGGAGATTACCGTATGATCCAAAGACGAACGCTCTTCATCATATTCCTGATCCTGGCCCTGTGCGCCTGCTGCCTTCCTGCGGGAGCCACGCTCCCGTCGTACAGCTTCCGCGGGTCGGTGATCGGCGTTTCGGAATCAGACAACACCGTCACCATCCTCGCAACTCATAAGTGGGGCTGTGTCTACGACGGGAGGGAGAACCCGTGCTCCTGGATACCGATGACCCCGACAATGCTCACCGGCACCGTGCCCGATCCTGTAGTCTTTGACCATCTCGGGAAAGGCTCGTCCGTGATGGCCGGGAGCATCGGGACACAGGGGGAGAGATGGATCAGTATCGGTGTCCTGACACCCCTCTATTCATCGGAGCCGCTCCATGCGACCGACCTGTTTGGTGAGCTGGGCCTGCTCCGTGCACTGCTGGTCGCAGGATACACCCTGGACGTCGAGACGCAGCCCGACTGCGGGGATTGTTCCGGTGCGGTCTGCACGGCACAGGCGACAAACGTGACGATCTCCCGGAACGATGCGGAGGTATGGAGCGGAACCCTCCTCCCCGGCGAGGAGGCCGTATACACGGATCCTGCAGACGGGTCAGGCCTCTCTGTCATCTTCGTCTCCGGGCAGGCGTCGGCAAACCTCTGCCCTGACACGCCTCCCGGGATGTCAGGGATCCAGCCGACATCGGTCTTCGTCGTCCATGCCACCGGGTCAGGCCCCGGTCCCACCCCGACGAGGACTCCGATCTCCCCCGGGGTGTTGAGCGTCATCTCTGTCCCGTCCGGGGCGACCATCCTCCTTGACGGGGATGATAAGGGCCAAACCCCCGGGACGATCTCCGGCATCGAGCCCGGCATGCATCGTCTCGTCCTCGCAAAGGACGGGTACGCACCATATGAAAGGAACGTGACCATCACTGCCGGAAGACCGACCGTCGTAACCGCGACTCTGGCCCCCGTCTTCGGGAGCCTGCGCATCCAGTCCTCGCCGTCGGGAGCATCAGCCCTCGTAAACGGGGAGCCCGTGGGGTCTACCCCTCTCGTCGTGAGAGATCTTGATCCCGGAGAGTGTACGGTTTCGTTATCGAAGACAGGGTATGTGACAGTCAACCGCACGGCAACGGTGGTCGCCGGGCAGGAGAAGTTCCTCTTCGTGACGCTGCCAAAGAAAGGCGATGGTTCGGAGAAGACACGGCTGGTGCTCCTGGGTACCACCGGTGGCGTGAGCTGGTGGCCGGATTCAGATCGTGCTAGTTCTTCGTCAGCGCTCGTTATCGGCGATACAATCTATATCGTCGACCTCGGGCAGGGCTCGGCGGCGAGGCTCTCCCAGGCGTTCAATAAAGGCGGGAGCGGTGCTACCACGTCCACGTTCCTCGAGGATGCGAGGGCACTCTTCTTCACCCATCTCCACCCTGATCATGTCGCGGATTATCCCTCCCTTCTCCTGATAGGTCCAGGGTCCGGCCTCGGAACCCGGACAGATCCCCATACAGGAGTGGTCTCCATCGTACCCCTGGTGGTAATCGGTCCGGCGGACAGGGGAGCCCTTGAAGTCGATAAATCCCAGTACCTCAACCAGAGCGGTACGGTCATCTATACGGACAGTGCAGATCCCGCCCTTGTCACTGCCACCCCCGGTACCCGGCTGATGACGAGCCATATCTGGCAGGCCTATGCGCAGGCGATCAATGACATGACGCTGGACAACGCCTACCGTGATTACACGAAACTGGTCGAGATCAGGGAGATCGGGGGCACTATGCCCGGGGATATCAACTTCCCGGTCCCCGAAGTGGATCTCCCCCACTCGATCACCTGCGCCGCGATGGAGCCTTTCGAGGTATACAGGGATGAGAACGTGGTCGTGACCGCAATCCTCGTCGACCACCACCAGGTATTCCCGTCGTTTGCATACCGGTTCGACACCGACGACGGATCGGTCGTCTTCTCGGGCGACACCGGTGCGGACACGAAAGGCAACCTGGAGAAACTCTCCGCCGGGGCCGACATCCTGGTGCACGAGGTCATCGACAGGGACTGGATCGATCAACGAATGGGGTATCCCGAGGAGGGAACTCCCGCGTATGCGCTGAAGACGCACCTGCTGAAATCCCACACGACCATCGACGAGGTCGGTTCGGTCGCCACCAATTGCAGTGTCGGTACGCTGGTCCTCAATCACTTCGTGCCTGGAAACATTGATCCGGTGAAGCTGATGCGGGTGAAGCAGGACTTTTCCGGGAGACTGATCATCGGCGAGGACTTGATGGAGATTGGCATCGGGCAGGCCACCTCTTCGCGGTAAACTGCCATCCTCCATATACCTCCGGGAAAATCGGCTGGCACCCCCCATTGTCCTCCAATACAGCCCTGGAATGCCGGGAGTGAGGAGGGCATCCCCAGCCTCTACTCCCCCACACCGCTTCGATTCAACACACCTAAATACTCTGTTGTATATCGTTCCACATTCTAACCGGCCCAGTCCGGTGGAGATGATCGTATGATCCAAAAACGAACGCTCTTCATCATATTCCTGATCCTGGCCCTGTGCGCCTGCTGCCTTCCTGCGGGAGCCACGCTCCCGTCGTACAGCTTCCGCGGGTCGGTGATCGGCGTCTCGGAATCAGACAACACCGTCACCATCCTCGCAACACACACGTGGGGCTGCGTATACGACGGAAGGGAGAACCCGTGCTCCTGGATACCGATGACCCCTACAATGCTCACCGGCACCGTCCCCGATCCTGTAGTCTTTGACCATCTCGGGAAGGGATCGTCCGTGATGGCCGGGAGCATCGGGACACAGGGGGAGAGATGGATCAGTATCGGTGTCCTGACGCCCCTCTATTCATCGGAGCCGCTCCATGCGACCGACCTGTTTGGTGAGCTGGGCCTGCTCCGTGCACCGCTGGTCGCGGGATACTCCCTGGATGTTGAGACGCAGCCCGACTGCGGGGATTGTTCCGGTGCGGTCTGCACGGCACAGGCGACAAACGTGACGATCTCACGGAACGGTGCGGAGGTATGGAGCGGAACCCTCCTCCCCGGCGATGAGGCTGCATATACGGATCCTGCAGACGGGTCAGGTCTCTCCGTCCTCTTCGTCTCCGGGCAGGCGTCGGCAAACCTCTGCCCTGACACGCCTCCCGGGATGTCAGGGATCCAGCCGACATCGGTCTTCGTCGTCCATGCCACCGGGTCAGGCCCCGGTCCCACCCCGACGAGGACTCCGATCTCCCCCGGGGTGTTGAGCGTCATCTCTGTCCCGTCCGGGGCGACCATCCTCCTTGACGGGGATGATAAGGGCCAAACCCCCGGGACGATCTCCGGCATCGAGCCCGGCATGCATCGTCTCGTCCTCGCAAAGGACGGGTACGCACCATATGAAAGGAACGTGACCATCACTGCCGGAAGACCGACCGTCGTAACCGCGACTCTGGCCCCCGTCTTCGGGAGCCTGCGCATCCAGTCCTCGCCGTCGGGAGCATCGGTCTTCCTGGATGGAGAACCGGCAGGGACGACCCCGCTCGTCGCGAGAGATCTTGAGCCCGGAGAACACGCGGTCTCGTTATCGAAGATGGGGTATGTGACTGTCAACCGCACGGCAACGGTGGTCGCAGGGCAGGAGAAGTTCCTCTTCGTGACGCTGCCAAAGAAAGGCGACGGGTCGGAGAAGATAGGTGCGTTCATCTCGGCACTCGAACGGGAAGGATTCATCGTCCAGGAGGGGAAGTTCGAGTTGTTTGATGTACTTGCCATGTATGATGCGCAGATCATCCCGAGCTGCTACGGCAACAACCCGAGCACCCCCTACCTCACCTACAAGCTCCCGGGATACCCCGGTCTTGCCCAGGGGGGCAGAGTCTCCGATGCTCCCATCAGGCCGGACAACAAGGGCCTCTGGCTGGACTACTTCATGGAACCCGATGAGGCGATCGTCTTCGTGGGGACCACGCCCCCCGAAGTGAAATACTTCAGCTACCGGAGTTACATCGGGACACGCTGGTTCGATGAACTGGGTGACTACGCCAGGATCTTCGCAAGTCTCGGGGACACCGTCAACAATTACCGTATCAGGACCGGCAGCATACCAGGCCAGGTCTCATCGGGTCCCTACCAGAAACCGGTCATGATCATCACCACCGGAGACAGGGGCACGAATGAACTGGTACGGAAAGCCGCCCTCCGTGCAGGGTATTCCACGAACATGATGAACGACGACATCATCCCGTCCGGCCTCATCAGGATGGGGCTGGCGAACACCTCGGATACCATCGCGTTCATACACCGCCTCGCCTTCTTTGCAAACGAGACGCTCGGGATGGAGTACATGAACAGCACTCCCGGCCGCGTATTCAGGATCACTCCCAACATCACCCATACACAACAACCCTACGGCGTGCCACATCTCCTCGTCAGGGGAACGGGCGACGCCCACGAACTCGACTTCCTGGATGACCAGGAGACGCTCCGGGAGGCCATCATCGCCCGGCACGGAGACGGGATGGTCGTCTCCGGCAACAAAACCGATATCTGGGTCCTCGAAGGGTTCGATTCGCTCCAACGGGAAACCGATGCACTGGGTGATAACCGGGATGCACTTTACCTGCGAAACGGGGATTACCTCCTTGGCGATGATGATTTCCTCATCGTTTATGGTGTCAACCACCAGGCAACCGGGAAGGTGCTATACACGAATATCGCCGTCTATGGGACAGAGGCATTGAACGGCGTCGTCGCGGTCACCGATGCCGATATCGCGGGTTCGGCGAACTCCTACCTGCCGGGGAACCCCGATGCCGATCTCTTCTACGTGTGGAAGTTCGCACGGCACTGCAACGGGGAGACGGGATGCACCGAGGTTCCGTGCTGCTGTGGAGGCCTCGGGATTCCCGAAACTGTCCCTGTGCGTATCGCGTTCAGGACATACATCGAGGATGAGACGGGTATCGGGCCTGTCTGCAACGAGATCCTCTACGACCAGGCGATCTATTTCTCACCGGCGTGAGATGCTCCCTTGAACCCCTTTTTTTCCCCAAATGAAATGTGCATGTTACTACTCGTGTGAAATGCCCATATCGCCGGTGAATGGAAAGAGCCCGTTGAATTCAGCCCGGCTGCCGGGTGGAAATCCCGCGATGTGAGCGAAAAGGAATGGTTGACATCGGATCCAACGAGGAGCGGATGGAACCCGGGTGTAGCGGTGAACCTGTAGGGACGTGTATAATTAAAAGGGGGAGTGGGTTATCCAGTCCCTCTTGCCCGGGAGATGATATCCGATCTCGAAGATGTGCTCTGCACCGCCCGGGCGATTGATCCGGAAACCCGATACTCCGCATTTTCACCGTGCATACTGGAAATCGTTGGTTCATATTCGCTGATCGAAGAGATCTGCGCAAGCCTCGATGTCGAAAAGAGATCCAATAAATCATGTGCGGAAATTGGTGACAATTCTGTCATGACGCACTCATCTTCAGGAACTTCAGCGGGTCCGTTCTGGCCGGTTTGCGTATCTCCGCCTGTCCTGATCACAACATCGACAGAAACACCCGGAGTTACGGATTCGATGTATCCTGGAAAGGCAGGTCCGTCTCCAGCAGCAATACCCGGCACAAGCATCATGCTTGCCAAAATGATGACAGTGATTTCAATCCTGGAGTTTTCGCTCATTTTTTCCTTTAATTCCATTTTATTATCCTCTTACAATCCGGTATTCAGCAAGGCCGGAGATTGATTCGTCTCCTGATCCAATCAGGCGGGAGAGATCAGGGGTTTTCATCCCCCCCTCCTGCCTGGGCGATGATCTCCGATCTCGTGGACGAAACACCCACTCCCCCGGCAACCGCATCCGATCCCACAGTTGAAGTCGTCCCCTGGATGAATTGCAGGAGACGCCCGCCCTGATCACGAGAACCCATCGAATAACCGATTACGTTCGCAGAATCTGGCGCTGTTACAATCCCGATGCGTGACAACTCCGCATCTTTTGCGGAAATTGCCCCAATCCTTGATCCGGGCGTTTGCTCAAGAAGCAATCCGCTATGTGCCGATTTCACTGCGGTGGTCCCAAACAGATCCGCGATCCTGCTCCTCTGCTTCAACGCGTCCAAAAATCCGGTTGACTCCGTGTTCGATTCGGTGATGTTTCTCAAATTCTTCATGATAAAGAGCATGCGTTTCGTCTCTTCGGGAACGTTATCAGGGAACTCCGGGAAGGGAACGGGCTCTGCAAGTTCGACGAACACGCTGGTTCCGGGAGAGAGCTTATACGAGACCCGCTCCTCTCCGGAAACCAGGGTCAGGATTATCCGGGATATATCACGTACCTGTTCCTCGTCTTCAATGGTATTGCGGAGTTTTGCAGCAAGCGAAACCTCGGGATCGATTATCGATTCGGTCCAGAGTTTTTGCGTGTTATACGAACCGTCCAGGTCTATAATGACCAGTTCGAGTGCTGTAATGTCGCTGCCACCACCCGCAATAACGTCCAATAGGCTCGCACAGGCGGTATCTGCGTCGTAGGCGCTTGCCGGACCGACGACGAGAACGCAGACGAGGAGCGCACCTGCGATGCCTGCCAGGTATCTTTTCGTGTAGTTCATCTTCTCCTCCACTTCTTATCTTTCACGAAGGCACAACGCGAAAAGGGTTTTTCCGAAAAACCGATGCCGTTTTTGGCCTTCGGGCTGCAGCGGGATTTATTGATATGTGTATCTGGAAAACCCCCCTGCGACACGAGCCAATAGTCGCTCATCGTTAATACGTTTTCTGTGCGAAAAGTTGAACATTGTAACCGCACGGTTCGATGGAAAAATCATTACCCGGATTGCAAAAATGCCTGGAAATTTTTTCGTTTTTGAAGCGGAAAACAGATATGTAAAACAAATTGAAATGTTACGCATTCTAATTTCTTTGTGTCAACTCCAGGTGCGGTATGAATGAACGAGCATAATATCCATCGATCCTGACTGAATAAACATCACTTCCCGTTGAACTAAAAAGCACAAACTTTTGTGGGATTGGTTCGTCAAGCGGAGTCCATGGTGTTTCAGGGTCTATTGAATATTCCTGGGGTATATTGCGAAGTAATTGATCTTCAAAAATTGCACTCTGCAATACCGGTGAACTTTGGGATCCGATATCGATAAGCCCGATCCGGGATCTTGATTGGAGGTCATCCAGTGATAGTGCCGCCGAACTACCGATGAGCGCCAGGCACAGAATAAAAATACCCAGCATGTGCGGTATGTATTTCATAATACATCTGTGTATACAAATGCCTGTATTTATATTGATCTGATGGACCAATTTCCATGCCATCTCCAGAACCTCGATCTCGTACGCTACAGGTAATTCCCGGAAATTTGGTAATGCTAATGCGCCGTGAACCTGTACCAAATCTAAGCTCGTTGCGTGGGATTTAACCGGTCTTTCTATCGCACATCCAGTAGCTCGCATAAAATAGATCTTCGCTTCCATCTATGGGTAAGATTAACGGATCAGAGAGCTGTAGTGGGAGCGTCCCCACCCATACATACCACATGGATGCATGCCGCCGCCCCTGAAAATACCTCGAGGCTTTTCGCCCTCGACCCGGGGTGACCTGCGGTCACTTTCAGATTCACAGTCAAAATTTGAGCAATTGGGTATGAGTTATGTGAAGACGCCCCGGCGGCGGTTGTGGGTGACTGGATTGGGATCCCGGTCAACCACTCGTAGAATTCAAGAATAGATCCAGCTGGTTGGAAAAATTATTAATCCCGGATATCATATCCCAGGGATATGAAGAAAATACTCTCGACAGTCGTCTTCAGTCTCCTTATTCTGAGTCTTTTTACCCCCTCAGCAATAGCTCTTGGGAGAACTGATATCATTCAGGAGAGTATAGCATACCAACACACTCCTCTCACAGCCAGCTTTTTTGATACGTATACCAGCTACTCGATGCTAGACGGTTTCCAGTTGACTCACCCCGGTTTCCCGTTGTCGGGTCTCCACGGGTCAGTGCAATACGACAAACCCCTTGATCTCATCAATTATCATCACCCTTCCATCAACACGATCTTCGACGACGTTACTGCGAGGAAACCGAACATCTACCTCTACAGTGACCAGGATCTGTGCGCCCAGCTGCGGCTTGCTCCGGAACGCGCAATCACGGTATCCGAACCCGCCTATCAGCCCGGGATTGGGTGGCAGGCCGAGATTCGTGACGGCAGCCTGAACGGGGCGGGGGATTTCCTCTTCTATGAAGCAATGGTGCCTGATTCAGTGTGGCAGAATGAGGAGGGCTATGTTATCCATGCAACAGACCGCGAGCAGGACATGGCCTCCATGCTCGGGCAGTACGGCTTCAACGAGAAAGAGTGCACAGATTTCATCGACTACTGGGACGAGTACCTCTCCGATGACATTGACTATGTCTTCTACCCCCAGGAGACCGATGCTGTGAATGAGGTCATGCCGCTCTACATCACCCCGACGCCCGACGAGGTATTCCGCCTCTGGTTCTATGCAGAACCTCTTGGGTCCGCCCCCGAACCGGTGAAAAATCCGGAAATGATCGTCCGTGACGGCTTCCATGTCGTCGAATGGGGCGTCATGATCCAGGATGAATAAAGATCCCTCTCCTTTTTCGTTGGTTTTTGTGTGCTATCCCGTCGAACGGTTCCATCGGGTAATAGGCCCCCCTTCCAGGAATGTGCTGAATCGAAAAAATAGCCGGGCGGGCTGACAGTTCGTTGTCGGAAAGGTGGTTCTCCGAATCGCTCGCCGCGTTGGGTACACATGGATCCGGGCGAACCGTTCGAGATGTGTGGACTGGATCAGGAATGGTACAGCCTGTCCCGTCGCAGTATGAAGACCGAATAGATGATTGTAACGCTCGAGATCGTCGCAACAAGGGACGCCCCGGCAAGGATCCTTGAAAGGAAGATATCGCAATAGCTGAAATAGAAGGACAAGAGACCGAAAAGGACCCCGATAACAGGGATTCCGGACAGGATGTGAATCGGTTCATCAAGGGGCGGGTTGTCGACATCTTTGTACACAATCCTCAGCGCAGCGATGATCGCAGTCAGGGCGATTGAACAGACAATGATACAGATATTGGAAAACTCCCGGCTGATAGCCCCGGTATATGCAATCGCATCGGTACGAATAAAATTCACGGCCAGAATTATTCCAAAGGCGACAAAGAGAGTATTGAATATACAGGTAAACGTACGGTTCATGTCTATCATTCAGCCGTTTCTGGAAGTATTCTTGCGTGAGTGCCCTTTCCCAATAGATAATCTTACCTTTATTCCTGATGAAATCTTCTGAAGTCCGGGTGTTTAAGAACGGGATTGCAGTCGGCTAATCACGCATCAGACAAACGGCGTCTAACCCCCTGAACGACTTCTTCCGTATATATCCAACCATTTTATAAAAGCAGATGAGCACACTAGTACCTGTTTCACATGGACTATGAAAAACTGGGTGCATTCTACCTGGGAAAGGAGTACAGCCTTGAAAAGCGGCAGCTGCTTGACCGGCTCGTGATGTATGACTCCCGTGACCTCACCACCCATGCGATCTGTATCGGGATGACCGGGAGCGGGAAGACCGGGCTGTGCGTGGACCTCCTCGAAGAAGCCGCAATCGATGGCGTCCCTGCGATCATCATCGATCCCAAGGGTGACATAACCAACCGGCTGCTCATGTTCCCCGACCTCGCCCCCGGGGACTTCCTCCCCTGGGTCAACCCCGACGATGCCCGGAGAAAAGGGCTGTCAATTGAAGATTATGCCGCGAAACAGGCGGAAACGTGGAAGGGCGGGCTCTCGTCCTGGGGACAGGACGGGGAACGGATCCGGGCGCTCCGTGACGCCGCGGACCTGGTCATCTACACCCCCGGAAGCGATGCGGGCGTCCCGGTCTCGGTCATACAGTCATTTGCAGCCCCGGATCTCTCCTGGGATACTGAAGCGGAGCTGATCCGGGAGAAGATCTCGGGTACGGCGACCGCCCTACTCGCCCTTATCAGGCTTGAAGCGGATCCGCTCGTCTCGCGGGAACACATCCTCATCTCATCGATCTTCGAACACTTCTGGCGGAAAGGAGAGGACCTTGACCTGGTCACGCTTATTCGGGCAATCCAGAACCCCCCCCTCGCACAGGTCGGTGCATTCGATATCGAGACCTTCTTCCCGGCAAAGGAACGAACACCGCTGGCCATGCGGTTGAACCACATAATCGCCGCCCCCTCGTTTCGGTCATGGATGGAAGGCCAGCCGCTTGACATCCCGGGGTTCCTCGCAACCCCCGGCGGGAAAACCCGCCATTCCATCTTCTATATCGCCCACTTAAACGAGGAGGAACGGATGTTCTTTGTCACGCTCCTCCTGTACCAGGTCCTCTCGTGGATCAGGACCCAGAGCGGGACGACGAGCCTTCGTGCACTCCTGTACATGGACGAGATCTTCGGGTTCTTCCCTCCGACTGCAAACCCGCCGAGCAAGGAGCCGATGCTCACCCTTCTGAAACAGGCACGGGCATTCGGCCTCGGGGTCGTGCTGACGACCCAGAACCCGGTCGACCTCGACTACAAGGGCCTCTCCAACACCGGCACCTGGTTCATTGGGAGGCTCCAGACAAAGCAGGACCGCGATCGCGTCCTTGACGGCCTCGAAGGAGCCGTCCAGGGAGGCGGGTTCTCCCGTGCCGACCTCTCCGATATCCTCTCGTCGCTTGACAGCCGTGTCTTTCTCCTCCATAACGTGCACGAGGATGCCCCCGTGATCTTCAGTACCCGATGGGCGATGAGCTACCTCAGGGGACCGCTCAGCCGCGAGCAGGTCCGCACATTGATGGACGGGAGAAGACCCGATACCAGTGGATCAGCAACCAGGAGCAGTCCTGCACCGTCCGCCGGCGAATCAACCGGTACGCCACCAGAGGCATCTCCTGCAGGGTCCGCGGGGATACTGCCACAGGTACAGGCATCGGCCCTGCCGCCGACGCTTCCTGCCGATATAAGCCAGCGTTATCTCCCGGTCCGGATCACACGCGAGGCAGCGGAAGCGGACGCACTCCTGAAAGGTGGCGGGAAGGTTGCGCAATCGTCAGCCGTGTATGAACCGATGATACTTGCTGGCGGCCGGATCCGTTACCGGAGCTCGAAGCTTGAGGAGGACGCAGAGCGGGAGTTCTCTTTGCTTGCCCCGTTCTCATCCGCGGGCCAGGTTGCATGGGAGAGTGCCCGGCATTTCCCCGGGACTCCCGACACCCTCCCGTCATCACCATCCCCTGATGCGGGATACTCCGCACCGCCTGATGTCGTTCGCGCCCTGAAGAAGTCTTCATCACTGAAGAAAGGCCTGGTGGATCACCTTGCCCACACCCGGGAACTGAAACTCTACACCTCTCCTGATGCCGGGCTCGTCTCGAAACCTGGCGAACCCGAAAACGAGTTCCTCCTCCGGGCCCGTCTTGCCATGCGGGAGAAGAGAGATGCGGAGGTGGACGATCTCCGGAAGAAACACGAGGCGAAGGTTGAGAAGCTGGAAGAGCGTCTCCGGAAGGCCGGGATGAAAGCAGACAAAAAGGTAGAGGATGCCGAGGCACGAAAACGGGAGACATTGATCTCTGCCGGGGAATCGGTCCTCGGTGCCCTGCTTGGCCGGAAGAGTTCCCGGTCCGTGTCGACTGCGGCAGGCAAGTACCGGCAGAGCCGTTCCGCGACCATGACCGCACGGGAAGCAGAAGAGACTGTCCGCGCCCTCGAAGAAGATATAAAAGAACTGAAGGAAGAATTCGAGGACGAAGCGGCAGAGATCAGGGCCCGCTGGGAGAATGCTGCGAACGAGATCGGAAATATAGCGATAAAACCCACAAAGACCGGGATCAGTGTTACATCATTCCTCCTCTGCTGGGTGCCCGGGTGGACCGTGATCGTGAGCGATGGCACGGGTACAACGAAAGCAGAACGGATCGATGCATCAGGGCACGTTCCGGTATGAAGGGAGTAAACATCCCTGATCTCTTTTCACCTTTTTTAATTTATAAAACGGATCGGCAATCAAGGGCTTCGATGTTGAGAGGGGCCCTGATTATAGCGGATATGAACAGAATGTAAAAATAAAGATCTCTTTTTGAACTTCCCTGGTAATTCTGAAATATCAATTTTATACCAATCAGTTTTCTTTTATGTTGTCACCTGACATACCAACAAGTCAGAACACACCGTATCTCTGCGTTTTTTTGGAGACGTTCATTTCAAGGTAAAATAACTGGCCGATCCGTTTGAAGAAGTTCAAAATGACCGTTTTATACACTTTCTTTTGTAAAATATCGTAGATTATGTGGTTATCAAATTGGTATACACCAGCCAGGTCCAACCCATGTTGATCTCTCCCTTAAAAGAAAAATTAATCACAACATGGGCATGGTTTACGGTACGCCCCAAGATTCATTCTTTTCAGCATGCCACTAATATCGTACTCAGCATATTTGTTACAAAAATCCATGGAATTCATATCAACTGTGTATTCAACACCCCCAACGAATTTTCCGGCATTCGTAAATGTTTTGGCTGCACTGCATTCTCCATACACTGAACACTCCTCCATAAGGAACCAGTCCATGTAGGGGAATAGTCCTCTCCTCAGCTCAACGGCATTTTCCCATGAACAGGACAATCCCATCCCATGGGCAATATTTGACAGCCGAGCCGCATAATTCAAGTAATCTTTCCTGGTGAGAGGAAATCCCGTGGACTGCTGGAACCCATCCAGATTATCAAACTGAACCCCGTCAAAGCCTTTCCTTTTACATACTTTCATCCTCTCCCTCATTATGGGGAGAAGAACATCGGTCCTCCTGACATCCAGCCAGTATTCGTCCGGCCATTCATCGTATCGTTTTCCTATCACCGATTGAGGAAAAGCACCCTTATCAGAACGATAATTCTCCCAGGTTCCTGCACTAATATAGGCTATAGCCCGTGCCCCTGAATTATGTATCTTTCTGACGGTTTTCTTTGAATTATCCTCCCAGTCAATATCATAGAAACGGATCTGCTCTTCTGGACCGAGAATTTTTATGCATGTCGGGACACCGGGCGAACAGGATAGCTGCCACTGCCACCTGTCGTTTATATCCGGGGTATAGCATGTCCCTCTTGACAGGTTGCAAGGAACAGGTTCCGGCAACGCCGATGTTGCAGAAACACATGTAAGCAATAAGATCCCGATGCCGATGAGAGAAATAAAAATACAATCACCATACCTTGAAATATGCACGATTGATTCCTTCTATTGAGAGTAAGATCAGTGACATCCTTAATAGTATTTTGTAAGTATCCATGTTCATGAGTGGCTCCAGTCCCAAACCATGTGAACCTTATTCCACGTTCATCCCTTCGGCCCTGTCTTAACCATGTAGACCTGTTTTCCCTGACCAAACGACGTTTTCATACCTGCGATAATGTATCCTCCATCACTCGTTTGCTGGACAGGATTCCCACTCTCATGGCCGGTACCACTGAACCTCTTCTTCCACAAAGCGGCCTCATTATGTGATTTTTCGACTAAATGCTCTTCCGAACCGGTTGTTTTGAGTTCTTTAATGTCCGAGTGAGAGGATGAGTCGTTTTTTAAAAGAGTTCCACTGGCTGCCCTGCAGTAATTCCAGTTACTCCCGAACAGGAAAGGAGTAGAGAAGTTACGAAAAGGAGGATCAGGCATGATATCGTTTTCTTCATCAGGTTTCCTCCAGCTCTATTAAATCTGGTACCCGGACAAAGCGGAAACTTCAGGATGACCCTTCCCTTCACCAGTATATTTATGATTCTTCCATTGAAACAGGACCCCGATGAAGAGATCTCTTTGTAGCAGGGGATGGTCTGTGGCCGTTTTCGTCGTTGCCATTAGTCTCATTCTCCTCTGTGGATGCATCGAAGAGCCCGCCGCCCAGGACGCCGTGTCGGGGACCGGGATTGTGATATACCAGGATATCGAGGGTGGATTCTATGGAATCCTGGCCGATGATGGAACGCGTTACCTGCCCCTGAACCTGGAAGACGAGTACCAGATAGACGGGCTTTCGGTCCGCTTTTCAGGGACTGCACGGGAGGACCTGCTCACGATCGCCCAGTGGGGCATGCCCATCGAACTCACCTCGATCCAGAAGAGTGGCAATGGACATGTGACGATGGAGGAGAGCAGGCGGATCGCAGAGGATTACGTGAAGGATACGGAAGAGTTCATGCAGTATAGCGGCACGAACCTTCGCCTGACCGGGACAGAGACTCTCCCGTACCCGTACTGCTGGGAATTTACCTTCGGATATGACATGCTCTCCATGAAAGACCCCGATGTAATCGACCATGTCGTGACTGCAGTGACCGTGGTGGATGGAGAGGTGACAGAGGTAACCCGGTCAGCAGGTCTTCCAACAGGGATCATGACCGTCGGAGAACTCGCTGCCGACCTGGTATACGAGACTCCCGTAACCCTTATCGGACGTGTATCCCTCCTCGGCCAGCTGAACTGCCCGTGTTTTCACCTCACTTCGGGCGGTGAATCGGTAGAGATATGGTACGACCTGATGGTTGAGGACAACAGGACGGAATTGCCTGCAGTGAGCGTTGAAGGAATAGAGAACAGCGATATCGTGCGTGTCGAAGGAAAATGGAAAGAAAGCGGTACATACCGGAATAAAGGTGTTTTCTGGGCCGAAAATATCACGCCGTATCCCTGATCTTCCAGAACCAGTATTCACGGGGATATGGTTTAGCCATTTTTCTCCTTCAAGGTCTGTGTCCCGGAACGGATCTCCACTTTTTTGCTCCAATGTGAATATCTCCAGAGGCTGAATCCATATACACGAGGTGACTTACGAGTTGCTGTGCCGGGAAAGAGCGCCATTCTGGCAGGGGGAATTCTCATCCTGCTCTTTGGGGACAGACAGGCTTTATGGCCTGGAAAGGAATCAATATCTGATAAGGTAAGGCTAGGTGTAGGTCCAGCCAGTAAAAAACGTGAATTTGATTGGTCGGGTTTGGGACAGACTACTCGTTTTTCAGGGCCACGATGTCCTTTACCCTGACAAGTCTCCATACCAGGTTCTTCTCCTGACCGACAATGGTCTCTGGGGAGTCACCCGGCAAGAAGCCGAGTGCCGACAGGACATTTGAGGAGAGATCCCGTGATCGGATAAGATCGACGAATCCCTTCCTGATCTCTTTTTTCTTCCCCGGATCCGTTATCTCTTCGAGATATCCCTGCAGGCTGACGAAGGTAAAGCACGAGAGATCACGGGCATAACTCTCGACTTCAACCGATACCGCGGGATTTTTTCGGAAATAGTCGATTTTGCGGCCGTACTTTGTCGGCAGGAAATGCATGTACTTCCCGTCAAAGACATACAGAAACGGGGCTATGTATGGAAAGGAATCCCCGGTAAACGCGATCCGGCATACGTATCCGTCCGCTATGAGACGGTCATATTCTTCTTTCTCCATGGGAGGAATCTTTGTGATATCCATGCATCACCTTCTGTAAGAACTGGTATAAAATAACTGGCTGTGGGGGAATCCGGGCCGTCCGCCAGGGTATTGGCGGGGACTGATTATTCGGAACCGATATCGATTCCCACGACAGCCTTGTGAAGAATGTCCACGGTGTAACGGAGCGCTCTCCCTGCATCCCTCAGATGATGGTAGATCTCCCGTTTCTTCATCGCGCCCAGGGCGTCGTCGGAATTGAGCAGGATGCCCATGCTCTCGATATAGTGGTCTTCAATCCGGTGCATCGCCTCCCGTGCCCGCCTGATCAGTCTCCTGACCCTCTTCTGGTCGGTGTTCATGACCCGCACACCTTCAGCCATACATCGCGTCCCCCCCAGGAGCGCTCTTGTCATCTCCCGTATAGGTTCGTCCGGTTCCACTCCAAAGACATACATCTCCTTGGCAATCTCGGCGGTGTAATTGAGGATATAGTCCATCTGACGTGAAAGGCTGTAGATGTCCTGGCGGTCGAATGGCGTCGAGAACGCATCGATCAGCTTCTCTTCGAGGTCGTATCGCAAAGAGTCGACCTCGTTCTCCATCTGTTTCAGCACGACCGGATCTCCTAGTGGGGTCGTCATCAGCCAGTCCGAAAGAGTTTTTACGCCGGTGAGGGTCCGGTCAGCCTGGCGTGAGAGCATCTCTTCAAAATCGTATTTGGCAGGGAATATCGAACTGAATATCCCCTCTATCCTTCCTCTTCTCTTCCCGCTTGTCATTGCAATCTAACTCCCGATAAACGGCCTGATGAGCGTGAACACGAGTGCAGAGATAATCATCGCAATGGGAATGGTTAAAATCATTGCTAGAAAGATCTCCTTTCCCGCAGACCACTGGACCTTTTGAGAATTCTCTGCATAACCGACCCCGATCACCGAGCTCGAGATGATATGGGTTGAAGATATGGGTGCGCCGGCAAGGTTTGATATGGCGATGGTGGCCCCCGAAGAGACCTGGGAATCAAACGAATGGATCGGTTCGATCTTGAAGATGCGCCGGCCGAGTGTTGACATAACCCGCCATCCGGCCCCCACTGTCCCTGCCGCGAGCATGATCGCACAGATGAGACGGGCCCAGAAGGGGACATCAAGCGTCTGGACCTTCCCGGCGGCAAACAAAACCAGCACGATGATTCCAAGTTGTTTCTGCGAGTCATTGGCGCCGTTTGCAAACGACATGACTGCAGCGGCGATCCAGTTGAGCCGCACGATCTGCCGGTTTGCGGATCGCCGGGCGTTTTTGAGGACGACTCCTGACATCTTCCTCATCAGATAACCTACCGCAAATCCGAGGAAGACCGATAGCATGAGAAAGAAGAGCACCTTGGTAAAGCCCTGGAGTTCATGAGGTGCTGCCACCAAATCACTGATACCCCAGTTTACACTCTCAATGCCGGCAGCAGCCATACCGGCACCGATAAGCCCGCCAATGAGCGCGTGCGTGGAAGAAGACGGCACCCTGAATCTCCAGGCTGTGATGTTCCAGAGTGCCGCAGAGGATACCGCCGAAAGGAGTATATACACGAGTTGTGGGCCTGGGTTCAACGTGAGAAGGCCCGATATGGTAAATGCAACGGCACTGCCGCCAAGAATTGCTCCAAAAAAGTTCATCGCCGCGACGAGTATCATCCCCTGTGCCGGCTTGGCGGACCTGGATGCGATGAATGTTGCAGCGATAGCGCTTGCGTCCTGGAAACCGTTGGTAAACGTGAAGATAAATGCAATGATTATTGCGATGCCCGCTCCGATGATGATATCCACGGATCTGCCCCGGCAAACCTGCAGGAACACAGGTTTTTTCGTACGGTACACTTTCAGGGAAATTCCATAAAAATCTTCTTCAGAAATATTCATTCTCACTGTAAGCCGGGCTCTGCGTACGGGAACCGTCTGGTGCTAAAATGAATCACTCTTCGCTGGCTCGCCTGTTTCATGCCTGACCCGGCCCTCCAGGAGAAGCCGGCCGGATATTTTTCCCCTGAGATCTATTCGCCTGAAGATTTCCGTGAATGCATGGCCCGTTTCAGCCCGCGAAAAACCAGGATCCGGCTGAACCCGGATCCAATGGTGCTTTGCTCCCGCGTTATGACCTGCCATGGCTGGTCTTTTTCTGAAAATATCCACATGTTCCCCTGTCGGGACGAATAAAAAGCAAACGAAAACTGAATTAGATATTTTTATTCGAAAAGGACGGTGTATTGGTACGAAAATCAGCTTTAATTTGACGGGAGCATACTGTTGATCGATGCACCTTACAACGCTCGTGGAAAATACCTCGAGAAGCGACGATCTTGCCTCCCAGAATGGCCTTTCACTGTACCTGGAAGATCACGGAAAGAGAATTCTCTTTGATATGGGGCTGGATGACACATTCTTCCGTAATGCTGAAAAACTCGGCGTCGATATCTCCCGGGTAGATTACGCCATCCTCTCCCATGGACACTATGATCACTGTGGTGGCCTGGAGACCTTCCTCAAACACAATACACGTGCCCCAGTTTTCCTGGGATCAGGATCAGATCAACCGCTATATAGCGAGAGACCAGAAAAATACCGGTATATCGGTCTGGATGACACGCTCGTTGATGCCAATTCAGAGAGATTCTCCTGGGTGGAAGGGAATCGCGATGTCACCCCCTGGCTTCACCTCACCAGGAAAATTAGTATGGCCGAGCCACGTCCGGAGAGTAACCGCGGAAATTACATCAGGGACGAAGATGAATACCTGCCCGATCCGTTCGCCCATGAGATCCTCTGTATCCTGAAGGAGACCGACGGGATGATCCTGCTTACCGGTTGCGGGCACTCCGGCATCCTGAACATGGTCGATACAGCACAGGAAGGTTTCCCGGATCTCCCGATCAAGGCGGTCATCGGCGGGTTTCATCTCTTACGTGATAGCCGACAGGAGGTGGAGAGAATTGCGAAAAGACTCTCCGAATCAGGATGCGGCCGGGTTATCACAGGCCACTGCACGGGACAGGAGGCCACGCAAATCATGAAAGATACCCTTGGAGACCGCCTGGATATCCTCTATTCCGGCTACACGACCGAGATCTGACAGGTATCCTCAGGCATCCTTTCGCACGGTGAAACGCCACCTGCAAAACATATCAGGTGGATGGGGATCGGGCGGAGCGAAGAGGCATTCCACCTGTATTGCGGGATCGATCTCCTCAGAAAAACTGGTGAATTCTGCACGGTGCATCTCGCGGCAGACATATTCCCCGAGTCCCCGTCGAAGCCTCGCCTCCTGTGTAGGACAGGATGGAACCGAAATAATCACCTCGTCCTCCCGCTCTTCGATATCATAACCAACAATTATTGCCCAGGGAAAATGCCGGAGCGCCTTTACAAAGCCAGCCAGTCCCTTTTCCCGGATATCGAACCGCTCTTTCAAGTCCCTGGCAGCCATCGAGGCTACCCGTCCCCATACCTGTTCGTTTATCTCTTCTGCGGTAGGCTGGCCGAACCGCTCGGCAATATAGATGAACCAGAAGGCATCGACAACGCGATAGTGCCAGAGGAGAAATTCAAGGTATCTGGTCTTTTCCGATTCATCCATTCCTTCAAATATCGACAGATTCATACCCTGTTCCTCATCACAATGGTTTCACCCGGAAAAAAAAATCTTTGTATTCATCCCTGATCATGTGTGCCCCGTGCACCGGGACTTACTCCTGCATAAACCGGTAAATACTGTTAATCCTGTCCTTTTGAAGTTTTTGGGAAAATGACGCAATCCAGGGAGCCCCTTTTGGTCCTGCTCATTCAGAAGGATTTTTCAGTCCGGCAGGCGAGATTTTTTCCATGATTCCCGAGTCGTTCCCGGTTGAACTTGTTACCTGGGCCAGGTCCTATGAACTTGGCAGAAAACTGGCGGGGCTGGTGAGAAAGTCAGGGTATTCACCGGACCTGATAATCGCGATCGGGAGAGGGGGTTACGTTCCTGGCAGGGTGGTTGCCGATTTTCTCCTGATGGACTGCCTGACAAGTTTCAAGGTGGAGCACTGGGGAGTTGCAGCAGAGAGGAGAGGAGAGGCTGTCGTCCGATACCCCCTTTCAGTGGACATAAAAGGCATGAAAGTGCTCGTGATCGATGACGTGACCGATACCGGTGATACGCTCGCGGTCTCGGTTGACTACCTGCGGGAATGTATGCCAGCGGAGATCAGGACAGGTGTCCTCCAGCACAAGACCTGTTCGACTTTTCTGCCTGACTATTACGCGGAGACGGTATCGAAATGGCACTGGATCGTCTATCCCTGGGCAGTGTTCGAGGATCTGTCAGGCTTTGCAGAGAAGGTGTTGCGGGAAGGGGAACGAACTGCACCGGAGATTATCGACAGGCTTGGATTGCTGTATGGTATCTCCGTCGATCCGGAGATGCTTGACGAGGCTCTTTGCGTGCTAGCCGGTATGGGAAAGATAACTGAGATGGACGGCAAATATACGTCAATTCATGGATAGGAGGTCCATCTCTCCATCGTCAAGACCAGGTGGACTGATCGGGCACGGGGTATTTTGATCCAGGTCAAATCATGGTTTTTGCATTCCTTTTTTACCCTCTTGTATATGGTTCAAAACCAGATGATTCCCTGCCGGGCCACCACGGGAACACAATGGGCACGGACGCAGCCATGGGAGTGTCTGCACAACGAGGAGAAGATGGTATCCCGAAGACTTCCCCGACCTGGAGAAGACCCGGGTTCCGTTTCCGGCCAATGATTGGTGCATATCCGGGACATATACCGATGAATTGGACCCCCGTTCAACCTGGACCACTATATTCACAGGGCAAAATACGGTTCGGAAAGGAGACTCCCTAAAATACGACCGTGAGAATCCCGGTTGTTACGATATAGACTGCAACTGCCGACACGACGTATCCCGCCATCATCAATGTGACAGAGAATGACCTCTTCCACGAAAAGATCCATGAGACTGCAGGACAGATGTAAAATCCTCCGACGAAGATTCCCGGCAAAAGGCCCCACATCCCGTAGTGACTGATGAACCCGGTGACTCGCCCCCTCTTCACTCGTTCAAGGAACTGTTCGACTCTTCCGAATCTTCCTGTAAGGAGATCAAACAACTCAAATGATGTCAGGATAACCGCGAGTGCGACAGAAGACGTGACTACGATGGTCGGAAGAAAACCGATGCCACGTGCGATCCCGAAAACGACGGCCCCGTATTCTATCAGGAACGCAGTCCCTGCAAGTGAGATAATCGCAGAAAGTGAATTCTCTGTCACGATTGACACGAGAAACGGCACGCCCAGTGACAACCCGGGAAGAAAAAGCAGTATCCGGGCGAATGCAGGGAGACACGATCGCATTTTTCGTCCGGAATCTTCTTCTTGACACATTGCTGATCCCTCTGTCAAAAGCTTGGATTTTTGGGAATACCCTTCTTCAAGCAGGCGGTGGTCCGGGATAGTCAGATCGGAAGAGGACTTGTCTCCTGCCAGGTGATTCCATCTTCTTTATGATTTTCCTGGCTGACGCGCCTCATGTACCAGGAATCATGGTTCTTACGTTACCTTAAAATTTGAGTAGTGCCAATACTGAAAAATCTGACAGGGGATTCTTCTGTCGGGTGAAGATTTGGTTCATCGCAGAATTCCCAATATTGATCAAAAACAGATGGTGAAAAAGATATGACAGGTACCAGGGGACGTTTTGAAAAAGGTGTATGGGTCGAGGAACCGATACCAAACGAAGAAAAGACAGGGGCGGCAGGGAAAACACCGATGGATTCCAGGATTCAGGAAGTCTCGGCTGATGTTTCGGGCACAATCAACAAGGTCGTCTCCCTTGCAAAAGACCTCTTTACAACCGAGGAAGGAAGAAAGCATATCCAGACCAAGATCGATGGTGCGGCAGGCCAGCTTGATTCGGCTATAAAGGATTTCATATCCGAATCCGAGAAGGTGTTATCATCCAAGAAAGGCGAAGGGAAACAGGGGAAAAAGCAGATGAAAGTGGAATAGGATCTCCGAAGGCATTATCTCCCCATACCCTCGGTGTTTTTTGTAGACTCGCTTTTTTCGTGGGAAGAGGAGTGTCGTTTCGGAAGGACTGTTTCCATGGAGAGCAGGCGTCTCCATTCACCACGAAAACTGTTTGAATTTGCTGCGGGTTTGTTGGATCATTCCTGATTTTGGTTATACATCTCATATCGCCTTGTTCCTGGAAAATTCAGTACCGGGGCTCAGGGCGATCCGAGAGCAAAAATTCCTCTTTTGCGTCCGGAATGCTGTCGATTCCCGGTGAATATGGCTTGATATCAAGCACGGGTGTCCCGTCGAGTGCGTCAAGCCCGGTTACCGTCAGGGTATTGCCTTCCCTCTTCTCCACCCGTGCAACAGCGAGTCCTATCGGGTTTGGGCGGTGGGGGGATCTGGTCTGGAAGACAGGTCTTTTGCGTGAAGTCCCCGGGGGCGTGGCTGAAAGTGTGTCCCGGTTTGCCCTGTCAAGCCAGTACAGGACAATTATATGCCGCGAGACCTCGAGATCACCCACACCTGCCATGTACTCCTCCTCGATCTCGATCTTTGAGAGGGCGCCGGACAACCTGCCCTGCCTGGGCGCGTCTGCAGGGGTTTTGTATGGAGATCGTATCACCCCGATGGATACAAGCTCCATCCTTTCAGTCATGGGAAAAAATTCGATACGCGGGAGATATACCTTTTGATCTCGCCTTCTCGATCGAATTGAAGTCGTTGCATACACAAGACCTGCCCCGCATATGTCAGAAGAAAAATAAGGTGTCGTCTATAATCACTTCTCAGGAGAAAATATTCGTGGATAACAGGAAAAAAATCGATATAAAAAAAATTCATCTGCTCCTTGGAACGCTTGGGCAAAAACCGGAAGAGATCCCTCCCGAATCATTGGATCTATATATCCAGGCACTGACCCATTCTTCTTATGCCAGGGACCAGCCGACCCCGGAGAGCGGCACCTGTCCAGACAATGAGAGGCTCGAATTCCTCGGCGATCGCGTCCTGAATCTCATAGTGGCCGAATACCTCTTCTGCCATTTCGATGAAACGGAAGGCTATCTCACGCAGCGGATGGAGGTCACCATGAACAGGAACCTGGGTGTTCTCGTGCCGTCCCTGGGCCTGGGGTACGAGGATCTCATTCTTGTTGCAGAAAACCAGCCATTAACCCCGGGAATCATCGCGGATGCATTTGAGGCATTCATCGGAGCACTGTACCTTGACCGGGGATTCGATGCTACCCGCAATATAGTTCTCTCTCTCATATCCGACGAGATAGAATCATTCTCTCCCGGAAAAAACTACAAAAAGAAGCTGCAGGAGACAGTTCAGAAACAGAACCTGCCATTACCTGTGTACTCTCTTGTCCGAAAGGATGGACTCGATCACCGCCCCGTGTTCACCTACCGGGTGACCGCAGGCAAAAACATATCGGGAGTGGGGACCGGTTCCAGCAAGGCCGAGGCTACCCAGAATGCGGCCCTTGACGCATTGCACCAGATGGGCTATTTCCAGGGAGATATCCCCTGAATACCTGTGGATTGCCTTTTCACGCACAGGCGCTCCTACTCCTGCGCGACATTAATATAATAAAAGAGTAATATCCTCCGCTAATGGAGACAGTCTTTTTAAAAATACTCGTCGCTATCGACGGCTCTCCCCTCACAAAAAAGGTCCTCTGCATAGCTTCAGACCTCGCCCGGCTGAGTGATGCAGAGCTTCATCTCGTCTACGTGGTAGAGAGCGGGTGGGCGGAAGGTGACGTGGCACGGGAACTGGCTATCAGGGAGATGGAAGAGGAATCAGACAGATTGATTACTGAATGGAAGAAGATGGTTTCGCCCGGGCTGGCCATGACTGCCCACCGGATGTCTGGACATCCCGGAAATACCATAGTGAACCTGGCATCAGATATTGGTGCTGATCTCATAGTCATCGGATCTGTCGGGAAGAGCCAGGTGGAGCGGATGCTTGCCGGGAGTGTGAGCACCTTCGTCGTGACGCACAGCCGGATTCCCACGCTGGTCATAAAACCCTGAAAAATTATTTCCAATCCGGGGAGGCAAAAGACAGGATTGCAATGACAATATGCGGAATAACCCCTTTTTGCACTGTTTTTTCCTTTTTTTCCCTGGTCCGGAATTGGGATATACATAGCTGTGCCGGGGAGGGTTTTTTGCTCACATTATTCCGGATTGTGCTTCAGGCATATATTCATCAGTTTGGCCGACAAGTCACCTTCTGTCATGACCGATAGATACCTGATCCTGGCTCTCCTTGTCATCTTAGTAGTCTCCTCGGGTTGTGCAAAGCTTCCAGGAGGACCGGGAACTGGTACTCCCGGTGCAGCCAGCACATCAGAGATTCTATCTCCAACACCCACAGGAACCGGGAACCTTTCCAGTTCCGGACCTGCCCCGGTTCCACCGGATACTTCAGGTAGCCCCCCAGTAGTCTCTCCGGCAACCCCGACTCAAACCATATCAATTGCGATCCCGTCGGTCCCGGCTTCCCCAGTTACTTCGCCTGCAGCAATCCCTCTCCCTCCTGCGGCTCCCCTTCCCGCAAGCATCGTCGTCCCGGTGCCGTCCCCCGTATCATCAGCACCTCTGACACCCTCAGGAATACTGGTTCCAGCCAGTCCACCCCTGTCTCCTTCCCCCCTCTTCCTGCGCCTCCGCCAGTGTCTTCACCTTCCTCTCCAACGCCTGTAGCAACATCCACCCTGCCCGTTCCGGGCACACCTGTGACAACTGTCCCGACCCCAGTGCCTCCAACTCCCTATCCCACGTAAAGGGGGGGATCTTTTTTCCGTTCTGGTTTGGGAATCAGATTACCTGATGTTCTGGATTCTCCGGGAGACGAAGTCGATCAGTTCGTCGGATTCGCCGTCCGCGGACCGGATGAATCCTTCGTATGCCGACTTTGCTTCCTGGAACCGCGATAGTTTCTCGCATGCCAGGGCCTTGTTTAAGTATGCCCTGGAATAGACCGGATCTATGGAGAGAGCCAGCTCAAACTCCCTCAAGGCATCCTCGTGGCGGTCCTGGTAATAGAAGATGCTGCCGAGGTTGTAATGGGCCTCTGAAAAATGCGGCTTGATCCTGAGTGCGCTCATGAAATCTGCTATTGCATTATCGGTGAGCCTCTTCACCCTGTATGCGATTCCCCTGTTGTAATAGGCCGATACATGCTCCGGGTTCAGCTTGATGACCCGCGAGAAATCGGCGATAGCGTTGTCGTACATCTCCTTGCCGGTATATGCATTTCCACGGTTGTTATAGGCCTTTTCGCTCCCGGGATCAATACGTATCGTCTGCGAGTAATCACCAATCGCTTCATCCAAAAGGCCCATCTTGTGATACGCCACTCCGCGGTTGTAGTGGGCCTCGGCAAAATCCGGCTTTATCATTATTGCCTTGTCAAAATCCGGTATGGCATCTTCCAGCCTGTCCTGCTTTCCGTACTCTATGCCCCTGTTGTAGTATGCGGTGGCATTCTCAGGATTGATTTCGATAGCCCTTGAAAAATCCGAGATCGCCTCGTCATAGAGCCCCTTGCAGGCATACGCATTGCCCCGGTTGTTGTATGCCTTCTCGTTTCCGGGAGAAATCACTATAGCATCCGAGTAGTCCCGTATCGCCTCTTCCAGAAAGCCCATCCTGTGATAGGCGACGCCCCTGTTGAAGAACGCTTCATGGAACTTTGGATCCAACTCGATTGCCCTGTCAAAGTCCATGATGGCCTCATTGATAAAACCCCTGTCCCCACACACGAGCCCCCGGTTGTAATATGCATCGCAGTTTTTCGGATTTATCGCAATTGCCTTTGAAAAATCACGTATGGCACCATCATATTCGCCAATACCGGCGAGGGTGTTGCCCCGGTTGTAATATGCCCTCTCGTTCGCGTGGTTATACCCGATTGCCCGGTTGTAATCGACAAGCGCCTCCTTTGGCCTGCCCATCTTCTCGAACTCGATACCCCTGAGCGTGTAGACCCGGTCATCATCGGGTGATATCTCAATTATGGACGAGAAATCAAAGACCGCGTCTTCACTCCTGCCGACACGGCTGTACTCGATCCCACGCCGGTAAAGGGCTTCGATTGAGCGGGAATTGATTCTCAGGGCGGCAGAAAAGTCGTTGATTGCTTCAGGGCTCCTGCCGGACCTGGAGTGATCGGCTCCCCTCCTGATATATGCCTGCTCTAACCTGGGATTTATGGCAAGGGCCCTGGTAAAGTCTGATATTGCGTTGTCCCGTTGGCCGGAGTTGCTGTACTGGCATCCCCGGTGCAGGTATGCCCGGGCGCACCCGGGATCGATCTCGATCGCTTTTGAAAAGTCAGAGACGGCCTTATCATCACTTTTGATCTCCTCGTACGCGACCCCCCTGTGTATGTATGCTTCGAGAAATCCCGGTTTGAGAACGATTGCAGAGGTGAGGTCCCTGATCGCCTCTTCCGCTCTCTCCATCCTCGACAGCTCCACGCCTCTCCTGAAATGTGCCTCGGAGTTTTCAGGTTCCTGCTCGATTGCCCGGGAGAGATCGTCTATCGCCTCCTCGTGGTGCTGTAATTTACTGTGTTCCAGGCCTCTGTGAAAGAATATCCCCTCAATTGCCGGGTTTAACTCGATTGCACTGGAAAAATCGCGGAGAGCCACGTCTGAAAGACCGATACCGGAGAACTCCCGTGCCCGGTGATAATAGGCCTCGGCGAACCCGGCTTTCATCTCGATTGACCGTGAGAATTCCGAGATGGCCCTGTCAGGTATGCCGAGTTTGTGGTACTCCAGTCCCCGTCTGAAGAAGGCTTCGGCATCTTTCGGGTTGATCGCTAGGGCATTCGAATAATCGGAGATTGCGTCCTGGCCTCTCCCTATGGCGGCGTATTCGCATCCGCGGTGGAAGTATGCCTCTGCGTTATCCTGATCGATCTCGATCGCCTGGGAAAAATCAGCAATGGCCCATGCCGAATATCCGCAGCTGGAATATTCAAGGCCTCTCCTGATGTAAAGACCCGGGTCGTCAGGATATCCGGCAATATCGTCAGACAACTCCATGATAAGGGCCGGCATTGAGAGATCCGAGAGATCTCCTCCACTCCTGGGTACCTTCTCCTGATTTCCGGGCTGCATCGTTCCGATATCATCTTTTGGTCCGTCCATCTCAGAGAGCGACAGACTCTCGAACGGCTGTCCCACCATCTCTTCAACGGGTTTTAGGAAGGCGTTCACTCTGTCTGTCCCCTCCTCGTCGATCAACGAGATCTCGATTGCCCTGGAAAAGAGAGTAATCGCGTCCTCGAATCTCCGGAGCCGGTTGTAGAGAACCCCGAGGTTGTTGAGGGCCTCAACGAAGCCTTCATCGCACTCTATGGCTTTCTGATAATGGCTCACCGCATTCTCGAAGAGTCCGATCTTGCTGTATTCCACCCCGAGATTGTTATGGGCCTCGGCATGGCCGGGTGCGAGTTCGAGGCAGAGCATGTAATCTGATATTGCCTGTTCCTGGTGTCCTATCTTCCCGTGCAGGACACCCCGGGTATAATAGAGAGCCGGATCATCCGGTCTTAATGCAATCGCCCTCGTGTAATCAGCGAGCGCATCATCATAATGCCCGAGCCGGGAGAACTCCATGCCGCGATTGAGATACGCTTCCACGAACGCCACATCAAGATCAATCGCCCTCGAATAATCGCGTATTGCTTCTGAATGGCGGTTTTTTCTTGAATAAACCACCCCCCTGTTGTTATAGGCTGGTGCATATTCCGGGTTTAACTCGATTGCCCTGGTCAGGTCATCCGATGCAGGTCCGTATTCCCCGATCCGGGCATATTCCCTCCCACGGGTGTAGTATGCTTCAGAAAACCCGGCATCAATCTCTATCGCACGAGTGAGATCAGGGATTGAACGCGAGCTCTCCCCGAGAAAGGACCAGGCCACACCCCGATTATAGTAGGCCTCGGAAAAAGTCCTGTTAAGACTGATAGCCGCTGAATAATCCTCGATGGCTTTTTCATATCTCGCCATCGCTGCGTACGCCACGCCACGATTGTTGTATACTTCAACCGCGTCAGATGCCACTTCCAGTGAACGGGAATAATCCCTTATAGCACGATCGAGATGGCCCTTCCGGTGATAGGCCAATCCCCGGTTGTAATAGATCTCCGCGTCCAGAAAGCCGCCTCCTGAAGGTGATGCTCATAGCCGCTTGTTGAGCATGAACAACCTATTTGTTGTTCTTTTCCGGGATTCCAATATAGTTTTCTGTCCAAAAGCCGATTGGCCCAGTTGAACCGACAGTTTCAACAGGAGAACCAACGGTTCTACGGATATGGGCAAACCGTGGATATTGTGTGAAAAACCATCATGATCCATCCCCTGCAGTGTTCAAAAAAGCGTTGTTACGGCTCAGACTCCATCACGTGATGCGCACGAACGCAGATCTGAAAGGTTGGGATTGCGATTTTTTGGGAAAATATTGGAATCATTCATGATCAGGTCTTTGTAAGGATCCCTGCTTTCTTGATGAGGTAGTAACAGCCACCGAGGGAAATGACGACCACTCCGAGCCCGATAAGGGTGGTAGAGTCAAATGCTGCCGCGGTTTCGGCGAAAGGATCAAGCAGGATGATCTTTCGGGCGACGGCAATTATCGCCAGCAGGACGATTATCTCAAAATGGATCTCCTTGCTGACCAGGTATGCTTTTATCGTGTCCATCAGTTCCAGCCCGATGAGGATGAGCAGGAAGAAACCGAATGCAGTGAGTATCTCGTGGTTGTCAAGCCTGTAGGTAAGATCGATGATCAATGACTCGATCAGCATCACTCCGAGCTCTATCACTCCAAGAAGGACAACTGCGCCAAGCATCACGAGAAGGACAATGTATATGCCCCTTTCAAAGCGGTCAATATACTCGAGCATGTATACCTGATCCTTATGTTCGCCACCGTATTATTATTATATGTGTATTCCCGGGCTCCCTGGTGAAAGAATGCATGAAAGATATTATATCATCACCTGTTCTTTTACCATAAGAAAAGGTGTTACTGGTATGATGTACAGATCCGCGATCCTTCTACCTGCATTTGCGGTCCTTGTTCTCCTCCTCGCTGTTCCGGGTGTGTCTGCACAGGCACATGCAAATGCAGGCGATGAGGGATATTTCCAGATAGATTCAGAACCCCGTGGAGCAGAGGTGCTCTTCGACGGCGTATTCGTGGGTGAGACACCGGTGTCAGTTCCCGTCTCTTCCGCCGGAACTCCGCAGCACACAATAGCGGTCTCAAAGGCGGGATACCTCCCGTGGGTGCAGAAATACAATACAAATCCGCCTCCGAAAGAGACTATTCATGTATTTGCCGGGCTTGAACCAAGCACGTCTTTCGGCACGCTGGTCGTCACGTCAACTCCCCAGGAAGCTCTCGTCACCGTTGACGGGGGCCGGGGCCAGGAGGCACCGTGGACATATACAGATCTCCCTGCCGGAAGCCACCTTGTACAGGCGTTTTTATCAGGATTTGAACCATATGCCGAGATAGTAGACATTCCACCCGGGGGCACTGCACGGGTTGAAGCTGTGCTTGTCCCCCTGACAACTATCGGATCACTCCAGGTGATCTCATCTCCCGGAGGGGCAGATGTCTATGTTGACGGGATCTTCAAGGGAGCATCGGCGGTAACCATAGGAAACCTTGCTGCGCGTGAGCACTTTGTCCTCCTCAAGCACGCAGGATACGAGGATTGGACCGATACGGTCGAAGTCCTGCCAGACCGGGTGAAGATCCTGGACGTCACCCTCGAACCCCGCCAAACGGGAAACGCCGGGGATATCGAGGTTGAGTCATTCCCCCCCGGAGCGGCGGTTTTTCTGAACGGGGCCTACCAGGGACGGACGCAGAACAATAACCCGCTCGATATAACCGGTGTCGATGCCGGAGTATATACCCTGAGTATCCAGCTTGATCAGTATCGGGATTATAACTCCAGCGTCGCGGTGGATCCCGGGCAGACCACCAGCGTGAAGGCAGAACTCGATCCCAGCCCCTCGCCAGGCCAGAGTGGAACGATACAGGTCAGCTCACAGCCGGCAGGTGCTCTTATCTTTATCGATAATGCCTGCAGGGGGATAACGCCTCTCACCATCCCTTCCATCGAGACAGGAACTCATTCCATCCTCATCAGGCTTGGGGGATATAACGACTATTCATCGACGTTCACCGTCAGCGCAGGGCAGGCCATACAGATCGAAGCACAACTGACCCCCCAGCCAACCTCTGCGGGCCTCTTCCCGCTTGTGATGGTTATTGCACTATTCATCGTAGCAATCTGGCAAAGAAGGCCAGGGTCCTGATTTTTTTTATCATCCCTGGCCAGGAGTAAGCCAGGGTTCCTCCAGGCTCCGTTCCGGAAGAGGTCAAGGCCTCCTCCACGGATCGCCACCTCGAAGAGTTCGGCGAGTGGAGGGGATGTGGATGCCTGGCAGGGTTCCGGCCGGTATGCAATGATCGAGGAGATATGGTAACTGACATCGGGATCCCGCTCTCCTGTTAGCAGGAGCCTCCATCTCCATTCGGGCTCGTGCATGCGGGGTGACCGGTGGCACTCGGGGCAGAGTCCTACAACCGGGTCTGCCAGAGACGTAACACCCGGGCACGATCGTCTGGGCCGGCATGGATCTCCAGGAGAAAGACCTGTAGAAGTTCCTGCCAGTTCTCGCACCTGCACCCGAAGGCTCTCTTTCTCTCTTTTACCGGCAAAACCCGTGAAGACGTGGGGAATCAGGCATACAGAGTGCCAGGTCATCATCTGTCAATAATTCATCCCTGGAAATATGGTGCAGTCCGGTATCAGAGAACAGACTGGTGAGTGATGACTTGCCGGAGAACAAACAGCTGATTTCGTCATTGGAACAATCCCAGTACCTTACCCGAATGTTGATATGGCTTTTTTCCCAATTACTAATCTACACACAAAACGGTTGATTCACTTCCATCAAACCTGGTGAGCCCCACCTTATCATGTTATGGAGACGAATGCCGTGCAAATGCGAAAGAGGTTCAGGGAAATTTGCAGATCCGCACCGCACTTCCTATAATGGTACTGGTGTTCCTTTTAGTTGTTGCAGGCGGTTTTATTGCAGGCATGCAATTTGTGATGTTTCCGGGTCTTTTAAAGATGGAAGAAGAGTATGCCCAAACCAATCTGGACCGTGGGCTGAATGCAATCGAAAATGATGCCGAAAATCTCCAGATCCTCGTGAAAGACTGGGCAACATGGGACGATACCTACCAGTATATCCAGGATCGGAATGAGAGGTACATTGAATCCAATCTTGTGGATGACACCTTCTCCAATGCCCGTCTTAATTTCATGGTATATTTCGATTCGGAAGGAGACGTCGTATTCCAGCGGGGTTTTGATTTCAAGGAGGAGGGCGAAGAGATTGAGGTTCCACCCCGGTTCGTGGAAACGCTTCGCACGCTGCAGATCGCGGGAAACCCGGATGCTGTTCTTGAGACTCACAAAGGACTCATAACAATGTTCGAATCTCCCGTCATGATTGCAACAGCACCGATACTCAGGAGTGACGATTCCGGTCCGGCAAGAGGGACCCTCGTAATGGCACGGTACTTTGACCAGGATGAAGTGGAAAGGATTGGGCGACAGGTCTCGACAGCGATCTCCCTCTATCCTGTCGATAGCACGGCAGTATACGAGGGGTTAGCCTCACCCGAAACACTTCAGGATGGCGAAAGCCTAACCATCGCTGTGTCAGAGGATAAGTCATCCATATCGGCCATTACCGTGATCGAGGATATCGGGGGGAACCCGGCATATGCAATCAGGGTCGACATGGACCGCGAAGCATACGGGATAGGCCTTGAATCAATGGTCTTCAGCCTCTTCGTCGTGGCCATTGTAGGTATCATCTCCTCGGTCCTGTTGATAATTATTGTCAATAAAAGGTTCATTTTCAGGCTTGAGTCCTTGAAATCACAGGTTGAGAGGATTGGAAAAGAGCAGGATTTTTCGGGAGAGGTTACGCTCGAGGGGGATGATGAACTCACCTCGCTTTCATCGAGCTTCAACAGGATGCTTCGAGCGCTCGAAGAGCATATCGTGGAACAGAGACGTGCCGAGAGCAGGGCAAGGACCGCAACGGAGAAGCTCCAACTCCTCTCAGGAATCACGCGGCACGATCTCCTCAACCAGATGACGGTTATACAGGGCAACACGGATCTCCTGCTGAGCACCGAGAAGAATCCTGCGATACTGGTGCATCTGGAAAAGATCCAGAAAGCCGCGGAAAACATCGACAGTCTCATCATCTTCACCCGTGACTGCGAGAAGATGGGAATCAGCAGTCCTGAATGGCAGAACGTGGAAGCACTGGTTAAGGCTGTTTTCGAAAAGATCCAGCCATCAGATATCGTGGTTGAGGTCTCGGTGGGAGATCTCGAGATTCTTGCGGATCCGCTTCTCGAACGGGTCTTTTTCAACCTGGTTGATAATGTCCTGCGTCACGGCCAGGGCGCAACAAGGATCTCGGTTACGTCACATCAACGGGATGACCACATGATCCTGGTCTTCGAAGATGATGGGTGCGGTGTGGAGGCCGACATGAAAGCGAGGCTCTTTGAGAAGGGTGCTGGGAAAAATACAGGCCTTGGACTGTTTCTCTCAAAGGAGATACTCCGTATCACGGGAATTACGATCAGCGAGACCGGAAGTCCGGGGCAGGGGGCGAGGTTCGAGCTGGATATCCCTCCCGGATCATACCGGTTTTTCGATAAGGAATGAGAATCGTTCATCCCGCAAGGTATTTTTGGGCAGTATTACCCTGGCGACCAGCCTTCTCGCAGCCGGGATCCGGAGACTGCCCCGGATGAAACCCCCGAAAACCTCTGCAATACGCACGTTCTACATGGCAGGCTCCGTTCAGCCGTTGTACACCTGCCTGCTGGTGGATGGAAAGATACTACTGGTATGCAGGAGAGAGATCTCGTCCAGGCCGGCAATCAGCTCCTTGAATAATCTGAAAATGAGGAATTCCAGTGTCTGCAACTGAAAAGATGACCTGTCTCATGAAGTACCTCGCCTCACATGCACCCCTTCTCATCTCGTATTCGGGTGGACTTGACAGCAGTCTTCTCTGCTATCTTGCACACCACGCGGGAGGTAAAAAACCCCTGTGTGTCCTTGTACGATCCCCCCTTGTACCTGGAGAGGCTGTCTCGACAGCGAAGCGGCGGGCAGAAGAACTTGGATATGGATGTGAGGTGACCTGGATTCCGTTGCTTGATAATCCCCGGTTTCGGAACAACCCAAAAGACCGGTGCTACATATGCAAAAAGACCACTGCACAGGCACTGGTGGAGATGGCATCAAAAAAGGGATATGCAGGAGTCGTCGATGGCGTCAATACCTCGGATCTCTCCGAGTTCCGTCCGGGACTCGCCGCATGTGAAGAGGAAGGAATCCTTCACCCCTTTGTCGAATGTGGGATCTCGAAAGATGATATACGGTCAATTGCCCGTCAATGCGGACTCTCTTTCTGGAATGAACCCTCCGGGACGTGTCTTGCGACAAGGATTCCCTATGGAGACGAGATAACCCCCCACACGCTTGAGAAGATAGAATCTGCAGAGAACTGCCTTCACGGGTTGGGATTTTCCCCTGTACGTGTCAGGATAATTCATGATACAGCTGTTATAGAGGTTATACCCGGCGATCTCTCCAGGCTAATCTCACGAAAGGACATGATCAACCAGTGTCTTCGTGAATTCGGGTTTCTCCGGATCCTGGTCGATCTCGAGGGGTACAGGTTCGGGAGCATGGATGAACACCGGAACACGAAAGGCCGTGTGAGATGGTGGTAGAAAAATGATTGAGGAGGACAACTGGCGGGAACGAGTCCGTGTTACGCGGGGAGATATCACAGGACTCCGGGTGGATGCCATCGTGAATGCGGCCAACGAGACACTTCTCGGGGGTGGCGGAGTGGATGGGGCCATACACAGGAGTGCAGGTCCCGGCCTGCTCGAGGAATGCCGGAGACTGCATGGATGTGCAACCGGAAAGGCAGTGATAACGTCCGCGTATCGCCTCCCTGCACACTTCATTATCCATACCGTTGGCCCGGTATGGCGTGGCGGAAGCAGGGATGAAGATGCCCTCCTGGCATCCTGCTACCACAACACCCTCGAACTGGCAAAGATACACGGGGTAAGAACTCTCGCGTTCCCGGCGATCAGTACGGGAGCGTATGGGTTCCCCCGCCGGAGAGCGGCGGGAATCGCAGTTAGAGCGGTACAGGAGTTCCTGGAAAAGGACAAAACCCTCGAAGAGGTGATATTTGTCTGCCACGATGACGAGAACTGTGCCATATACCGGGAACTGCTTGGAACGTGGTAATGAAGCACGCGGTTTTGCGTACTGGAAAGGTTTTTTTCCGGATTCAACGAACCTGGATTCAATCTGTAAAATCCGTCCAACCGGCAGAGTGAGAAAAAAGGATTTTCGTTTTATTCGACGATACAGGTCATGGAAAATGTATCCTCTCCTCCGGTAACAGGTTCCCACGGTCTCATGTACATGGCCGAGAATTCCTGTGTTCCCTTCTCCATCGCCCGTATGTCCCAGAAGAATACCCCGCCGACTCCGACCATTCCTTCAGCATGTGCGTCTGTCGTAAAATTGGAATCAAGGAGTTCCAGGCCCGTGGAAAGCGTTGCGTTCCATCTGTAACCCGTGGTGGGGTTCCCTTTCAGGCTTACGCGGAACTCTGTTCCTTCAGGCATCGTGACAGTCCTCCCATTATCGTTCTCTGTAAATGCCATTTGTACCGGGGTAGTCTGTCCGGGTGTAACAGGCGGAGTGGATGGTTGCCCGGTGCACCCTGCAATAATCATGATCACTACTGGAAGCAGGAACAGTCCCTTCACGAGCTTCCCATTCCATTCTTGTTTACCGGATCTCATATAATGCTAGTTTTGATACACTATTCTACATGATTCCTTCCATGAGAATCGGATTTTTCCCGAGGTAGTGCAAGTTGGGATGTGGTTACCGCTACCTGCCCGCCCGGTCAGGTATTTCACAGATTGCGGGGATCATGGTTCATGTATCATGTTCAATATGTCATACCCGGGAAACATTTTTGGCCATCAATCCTGGCAATACATGGACTGCTACCCTCCGCCAACCTGTTCCTTTCCCCCCGGAACAGATATATTCGTCGCCTTTTATAGTTAAGAACCTAACTTAAGATACTAAAATTATTCCCAAGGAACGTTTTCATCCATGATTTAGCAAAACTCAATGAACACCCAAATTTTTTAAAGGCGTCGAGAATTATCTGTTTCAGGTGATC